>JAEEGL011205443.1_pt1 | contig 21338 bp, 19 predicted proteins | sample 9134231 | NCBI WGS metagenome assembly JAEEGL01 (sample SAMN16246548, study PRJNA631951) | gut metagenome | biome: gut microbiome; feature: rumen; material: fiber-attached | host: Bos | place: Iran: Karaj | collected 2018-10
ATCATTGGCCTCGGAGCCGAGCATGCCGGAAAGCGCAAAGCCCGCGCCGAACTCTATCGCATGGACGCCCGGAACGGCAAACACGATATTCGAGATCGCGCTTTCAAGGCTGCCGAACAGCGGTTCTCCTATACCTGCGGGCAAGCCGAGGACCGCGCATTCCACAGTTCCGCCTGTGCTGTCTCCCGATTCCCTAAGCTCGCTAAACAACCCGGTCATCCTGTTTTTCAGGTCCGGATCCAGCAGCGGGAACATGGGGTCGAGCATCGGTTTCTCTTTCATCAAAGGATCAAAGCGCTCGTCCGCAATACTGCCGACTGAAGCGATATGCGAAAACACCTCGATCCCTTTTTTATTAAGCAGCTGCTTGCAAACGGCGCCCGCAAATACCGTCGGCGCCGTCAGCCGCCCGGAGAATGCGCCTCCGCCGCGGCGGTCGTTATAGCCGCGGTACTTAATGAATGCGGGCAGATCCGCGTGTGAAGGACGCGCGAAATCAAAGGCATAATCCCCGCTCCTCGCGTCCTTGTTCCTGAACACGGCAGCAAGCGCGCTTCCGGTGGTCCTGCCGCGTAGAAGCCCCGAAAGGATCTCGAAATCGTCATCCTCGTTCCGTTCGGTGCTTTCGGGCGAGCTCCTCGGCGCACGGCGCTTCAGTTCAAAGCGTATCGCGTCAAGATCCATGCTGAAACCGGCGGGCAGTCCGTCGATCACGCAGCCTATCGCAGCGGAATGCGATTCGCCGAATACGGTCAGTTTAAGAGCGTTGCCTATCGTATTCATAAACACAGCCTCCAAGGGAGCGAAAATCTTCAAAGAACTGCGGCGCGCTCTTCTTAACGGCGTCGGCGCCGCGAATGATAACGGGGGAGGAGCACATCAGCGAAGCCACAGCGGCCGCCATGACGATCCTGTGATCGCCGAAAGAACGGACAATGCCACCGTGCAGACTGCCCTCGCAGCCGTGGACCACAACGTGATCGTCGAACGCTTCCATCCTCCCGCCGAGAGACTCGAGCATTGAGGCAGTGGACATTATCCGGTCGCTCTCTTTGTCCCTAAGCCGCCCGGTATCGCGTATGACGGTGGAGCGATCCCTTTTAAGGGCGCATACCGCGAGCAGAGGGAATAGGTCGGGCGTGTCCTTAACGGATACCTCATCCCTGTCAAGAAGCTCAGAAATGCCAAGATCCGGGTTCAAAAACGATCCCTCGGTATGCACTTCAATCGGAGCGTCCTTTTCTCCGTTTATTAAATAGTTTGCGGCAATAAAATTCGCCGCATACGAGCCGTCGGGTTCGAAGCAATATTCCCGCGGAGCGCTGAGCCCGCCGGAAAACGAATAGATCCCCTCGTCTTCTGTCGGGATTATCCCGAATCTTCGCAGGCACTCAAGCGAAAGCTCAATGTACGGATCGGAAACCGGGTCATTGATCCTTACTTCAAGGTTCCTGTCAAGCGCCCCGGCTAGCAGGAATCCGCTTGCAAACTGAGAGCTCTTCGAAGCGTCGACGTCGATCGGTACTCCCTCGGGCACGGTGCCGATCGCCTCTATGATACCGTCTCCGTGCAGGATAATGCTGCAGCCGAGCGCAGTTCTTATAGGGGAAAGATCCCTTCTGTAAAGTGAATCGTCCGTTTTAAAGACGGCGCATCCGTTTTTCAGCAGCAGGATCGGCATCAGCATCCGCAGAAGAGCTGCGGAGCCACCGACGGGTAGCCTGTCTGTTTGAGGGTTATAAGCCGGATCGAAAAAGGCCGTATCCACTGCATTTATTGCAAAAATGACGTCGTCAGAAAGCCTATCGGCCTTTCGTATGACATCAGTCGGTCTAACGCCCGACAGCCCATAAAGGATCAGCACTCTGATCACTTCGCTCTTAAAGGGCGGGGGATCTATCCTTCCCGACAGCTTATTCGCTTTTACAATCAGTTCCTGCATTTCCCGGTTGCTTTCAGCCTGCGGATCCGGCGAGAAAACCGGCGGCGTCTGATATTTCAACGCTTACGATGCGGGGTTTGCCGTCCGTGCCTATAAACGGCATCGAAATACGCCCGCCCGAGCTCTTTTTATCGTGAACAATAAGGCGGGATGCTTTCTCGGCATATCGTTCATAATTCGGCGAAAAACCGATTTTGATCAGCTTTTCCAGTATCATGTCGGCCGTTTCCGAGGAAGAAACGCCTATCGCCGCGCCGAACCTTGCTTCTGCCAGCAGACCGAGCGCCACGGCTTCTCCGTGTGCAAGGCCGTATCCGCTGGCCGCCTCGAACGCATGTCCGAAGGTATGTCCGAGGTTCAGTATGTGCCTTATTCCTTTGTCAAACTCGTCCGCACATACGAGATCGCGTTTGATCGAGCAGCACTCGAAGATCACTTCGGCGGAAACAGCGCCCGTCGATTCGTATCCCTTAAGCAGATCCCTGCCGCATATAAGCGAATACTTGAGGATCTCGCCGCAGCCCGAGCGGATCTGCGCCTCATCGAGCGATGTGAGGAACTCCGTTGCGCAGAGCACGAGCGAAGGCTGATGCACGGTCCCCAGAATGTTCTTGACGCCTTCAAAATCTATCGCCGTCTTGCCGCCCATCGAGCTGTCGACCATTCCGAGCAGCGTGGTGGGGATATTGATGCAGTTCATGCCCCGCATGTATACGGACGCGGCAAAGCCGCCCAGATCGCTGACGACTCCGCCGCCCAGGTTTATAATAAAATCGGTTTTTTTATAGCTGTTTAAAACTAGAAAGCGGAGTACGGATCCGAGCGTATTGAGGCTCTTGCTTGTCTCGCCCGGATCGATGATAAATGTATCGGCAGGGATACCGTAATCGGAGAGAGCGCCGCAGATACCTTCAAGATACAGACCGGCGGTTATACCGTCGGTCAAAACGAGCGCTCTATGCCCTTTCAGCATTGCCGCCGCTTCCGGTATCAACTCCTTAAACCGCTCGCTGATCAGCACGCTGTATTCTTCATTTCTGTTGTTGAATCTGAAAACCGTTCGTTCCATTTTCTCTCCGTGGTATTCCCGCTTCAATTAAGCCGCCAATGCTTTTCGTTGTTATTATAATAGCGTATTTTGACTTGTTTTGCAAGAAGCCGCCTTTCGACATACGCTCGTTTTTTTCGATGCAGGAAACAAGGGCACGGAAGCTTATTTGTTCTCTGCCTGAAATCAGAAAAAGAATCGGGAGCAGCGATGAAAGCAGTCTTTGATAAAGCAACAAACAATCTGATCATCAAGCTCGACGGCGAGATCGATCAGTCGCGCGCGGCACGGATAAGATCGTTCATGGACGGCGAGATAAGCAAGCGGAGGAATGTAGGTCTTGTCTCGATAGATCTCGGAGGCGTATCGTTCATGGACAGTTCGGGGATAGGGATACTGCTCGGGCGATACAAGCTCGCAAGAAGCATCGGGGCGGGCTTTGCTGTCTCTAACGCAAAGCCGGATGTTGAAAAAGTTCTCAGGATCGCCGGCATCTACACGCTTACGGGACAGGATCGCGGAGGTAAAGCAAGATGATGAATCACATCAGGATGGAGTTTTTGAGCATTCCGCGAAACGAAGCGCTGGCGCGCTCGGTCATCGGCGCGTTTATCGCATGCACCGATCCGACGGTGGAGGAACTTGCTGACGTCCGCACGGCCGTCAGCGAAGCGGTCACAAATGCGATTGTTCACGGTTACAGGAATACGATAGGGATCGTCTCGATGGAATGCTGGCTGCGCGGCAATGCGCTGACCGTGCTTATAAGCGACAGCGGCTGCGGCATAGAGGACGTTGAGCAGGCCATGCAGCCATTCTTTACGACCGGCGATGAGGGCGAACGATCGGGCATGGGATTTGCAGTCATGAAGGCCTTTATGGACAGGCTCTCGGTGGAATCAAAGCCGGGCGAAGGGACCAGGGTGCGCATGAAAAAGCTGCTTTCCGCACCATGCAGCGCCGCCGAAAAGGACGCCGTCAATGGATGCCGGTAACAGCGTTCCGGATCCGGCGAATGAAGCCGATCGGCTTACCGAAGCATACCTTCCGTACGCGTACAAAGCGGCGTCCAGATTCCTCGGCCGCGGGCTTCCGTTCGACGATCTCCGCCAGGCCGCCGCATTGGGCCTTACCAAAGCCGCCCGCCGATTCGATCCCTCGTTCGGCGTGGATTTTGCCGTTTTTGCATTCAAGTTTATCGAGGGTGAAATACGCTTTGCCGTAAGAAAAAATCTTCCGCTCCGTCAGGATCCTGGCCCATCGGATCGCCCGAAAGGAGCTGCCGCATCGGGATCCGTCGTCGTCCAGATCGATTCGGTTTATCGCGAAGGGCGGGGGAGCGACGCATTTGAGCTGCGCGATCCAAACTCGGATTTTGAAACGGATTCCGCCGAGCAGCTTTACGTAAAGTCGCTGCTCGGCGAACTGTCTCCGGACGAGAGGAAACTGATCGTTCTGCGTTTTTTTCATTGTCTTACACAGGAACAAACGGGCAGGTTGATGGATTTGAGCCAATCTCAGGTCTCAAGAAACGAGAAAGCGATCCTGCATAAACTGAGGATGAATCATAAAGCAGAAGGAACCGAATAAAAAAAGTCCTTTTCCGCAAACTATCAGCAGTACCGAAACAGTACGGAAAGGATACAGAGTATGTTTAGATCGAAAAGAGCCGTCATTATCGCCGCAGTGATCCTGGCGCTTGCGGTACTCTCCGCCGTCATCCTCTCGTGTGCGAAGCGGGCGGAAGCTATGTACAGCGGAGCAGCCTTTGTTGCGGTCAAGAGCGTGAGCAATGCACAGCGAAGCTAACGATAGCAGCCGCAGCAAACTGCCCGGCGGATACTGGGATAACGAATTGAATCGGATCAACAGAAGCGATATCGAAATAAGATACAGGGCCTTTGTTGCGAAGGTCCATAAAGCATTCTATCGCGGCGAAGAAGGGGAAATAATGCTATGGTAGAATTCGGAAGGATCACCACAGAGGAAGCGCGGGAGCGACGGAAATATCAGGAGCTGGTCAGGAAGCTGACGCCTAGGAGCAACATTCCAAGGCAGTGCATAGCCGCCTTTCTCGTAGGAGGCGCCATCTGCCTGCTAGGTCAACTGATTGGAGATCTGCTGACCATAGCGTTCTCACTGCCGGAAAGCGCCAGGTCTTCATATACCTCCGTCATTCTGATCTTTATCGGAGCGCTGCTGACCGGCATCGGCGTGTACGACAGGATAGGCGTATTTGCCGGCGCGGGCTCCGTGGTCCCGATAACGGGTTTTGCGAATTCCATCGTGGCGCCGGCCATGGAGCATAAGCGCGAGGGCCTCGTTCTCGGCGTCGGAGCGCAGCTCTTCAGTTTCGCGGGTCCGGTCCTTGTCTACGGGATAACCTGTTCAGTGATAATCGGCGTCATCACCTGGCTGTTCTCGCTTTGATCACGCTTCAAGGAACGCTTTCACCGCATCCGATAGCCTCATAAAATCGTCCGAAGTCAGTTCCTCGGCGCGAGCGGAATAGGAAAGCCCTGCGCTCTCAATAACTTCGGCCGCAAAAGCCTTGCCGACAAGGTTCGCAATATTGTTTTTCAAAGTCTTTCTGCGCATGGAAAACGCCGCTTTAACTGTCTTGGAGTAGAGCGGATCGTATTCATGCGTTTTTCTTTCGAATAGGAGAACGCACGAGTGGACCGCCGGCTCCGGATAATAGCTGGACGGCGAAAGCTGCATCAACTCCGAAACCGAGTAATAATGCTGCGATATGACCGAAACGGCGGTATAGCATTTCTGCTTCGGCCCGGCCAGAAAATGATCGGCAGCCTCCTTCTGCATCATCAAGACCATCCTGTCTATGCTCAAATGAGAATCGATCAGCTTCACGGCCGCCTCACTCGTTATGTAGTAGGGGAGATTTGCGCACACCGTAAAGCTTTCGCCGCCGAACAGCGCTTCTATATCGCGGATCGGGAGCTTCAGAAAATCGCGGTTCACAATAACCGTATTGGCGTGCTCCCTGAGCGTGTCGGTCAGCACGGCGGCCATTTTCGAATCGATCTCCACCGCTGCGACGCGCTTTGCTTCATTTGCGAGCGCGTCCGTCAGCACGCCGAGACCGGGGCCGATCTCGAGGACGTTCTTTCCTTTTGCTTCGGCAGCTTCGACCATCCTCTCAAGCGCCGGCTCATCTATGAGGAAGTTCTGCCCGAGCGCCTTATTGGGTTCGACGCCGAGTTCCCGGATTATTTTTTTTGAATCTATCATACTCTCTCCGTCAGTTCGTTATTGATCATTATACACCAAACCGAGCAAAAGTAACAGTCGCAGTCACAAAAACCGCTTACGTATTATGCAAATGTCTTGTCATTATTCGTAATATGATGTATAATTATACTAGTGAAGTATGCGGTCAGAACCGTTTCGGTTTCAGACTCGACCCGATCGGGACGTTTGACCCGCCCTGATCGCATGCGGCTTCGCTGAATACGGTTTATCAGGTGACTCAAATGGCAAGGAACAGGATCGAGATCAGTCTTTTGCGCCAGAGCTTCAGTGTGCTGTGCGACGAAAGCCCTGAGTATATGCACGAATTGGAAGCATCGGTTAACGAGAGGATCGGCGCCGTAAAGCGTCAGTATCCCACTATGAACATTACGCGATGCACGCTGCTTGCGATGCTCAATCTTGAGGATGAGCTCTGCAAGTTAAAGGATGAATACAAAGCTCTTGAAGAGAAGGCTGCGCTCCTTCGGGGACTGAACAGACCCGCTCCGTCACAGAACTACGGCGTTTCAGATCAGCGCGCGGCAGAGATAAGGGAGCAGATAGAAAAGCGCATGCGTGCAGAAAAGGAGCCTTCGGGAGTCTGACCGCAGCGCCGAAGAAGAGGTTTTCAGCTCAGATGATGGAATTGCTTTCGCCCGCGGGCAGCAGGGAATGCCTGGTCGCGGCGGTTCAAAATGGCGCCGACGCCGTTTATTTCGGCGGCAGCATACTGAACGCAAGACGGTTTGCCGACAATTTCGAAGGCGACGGTCTTGTTTCTGCTCTGGATTACTGCCATGAACGCGGGGTAAAAGCATACATAACACTCAACACGCTCGTTTTCAACAGGGAGATACAGGCCGCCGTCGATTTTGCCGGCGAGCTTTACCGATACGGCGCGGACGCCGTTTTGGTTCAGGATCTCGGTTTGACGTCCCTGCTCAGGGCCGTTCTTCCGAACCTGACGCTTCATGCGAGCACCCAGATGGGCATCCACGATATCGGCGGCCTTCATTACTGCGAAAGCATCGGGATGAAGCGCGCCGTCCTCGCCCGCGAGGTCAGCCTTGATGAGATCAGGCGCATGCATGAAAGCAGCACTCTCGAGCTTGAGGCCTTCGGCCACGGCGCGCTTTGCATGAGCTTTTCTGGCAGCTGCCTGTATTCCTCCATGGCGGGCGAACGCAGCGGCAACCGCGGCACCTGCGCACAACCATGCAGGAAAAACGCCTGCGTCGGTCATATACCGGGGAAGGACGATTTCTGTCTTTCTCCGAACGATATCTGTATGATCGAGCATCTTGATGAGCTCGAATCGGCCGGCGTCTGCTGCATCAAGCTTGAGGGCCGCATGAAAAAGCCCGAATACGTTGCCGCCGTTACCTCCTGCTACCGCGCCGCGCTCGACGGAGCCTCCCCGGCAGAACTTAAGGCTATGAAGGCTAAAATGGGGCGTTTCTTCAACAGGGGCGATTTCAGCACCTCGCATATGTTCTTCGACAGCGTGAGGACCGACCGCATCGGCTCCAGCAAGCCTGATTCCGCGGAGCTTGCCGAGGTCAGGAACAGCTATAAGGGCGAAAGCCGCAAAAGGCCGGTCGATATGGAGCTGACCCTTAAAGAAGGGCGTCCCGCCGAGCTGACAATGACCTGCGCATCGCTTTCGGCCATTGCTTCGGGCGCGGTAGTTCAGCAGGCTGCTAAACCTCAGTCCGAGGAAACATACAGGCAGAGGCTGTCAAAGCTCGGCGATACGCCGTTCCGGGAGAACGGGATCCGCGTCTCGATGACCGAGAGCTGCTATATTTCAAGCGCGGAGCTCAATGCCCTCAGGCGCTCATGCTGCGAGGCGCTGCTTGCTCGTTTTCACGTCAGGAACGAGCTCGGCGCCTACGAAGTACCCGTGCATACGGCTTTGTTCGGGCGATCCTCAGCGCCTTCGCCTGCGGATGCGGCGACCGGACCGCTTTATAAATACGCTGTTTGTCCTTCCTGTTCCGCCGCGCTTACGGCGCTTGAAAGCGGCGCGACCGCGATCGGCGTCGAGCCTTTTTCGCTTTCCGAAACAGAGCTTAAGGATCTTGCTCAGAAGTGCGCCGGAAAAGCCGAGCCGGTAAAGCTCATCCTCGTTCTGCCGAACGTGCTTATAACTTCCGCCCTAAGGGACGGCGTCCGGCGTCTGATCGGCAGCGGTCTGTTCTTCGGCGCCGAGGCAAACAATATCGGCCAGCTCGAGCTGATCAAAGACCTTCCGCTGAAGATCGCGGGTATCGGCTTGAACACCGTGAACTGCTATACTGTCGGCGAGCTTCTTTCAAAGGACTTCGATCTCGTCGTTCCGTCCCAGGAGCTCGTTTCCGGTCAGCTGCGCGAGCTTTGCGAGGCCTTCCCGGGCAGGCTGATCCTCTGGCTGCACGGCCGCGTTCCGCTTATGCAGCTGCTGCATTGTCCGGTCAGGGAGCATTTCTTCTGCCGCGGCTGCAAGGGCAGCGCCGGAGAGATCTTCGACGAGGCCGGGCGGCGCTTTCCGCTTTATAACTTCAGTTCCGCGGGGAATTGTCTCGTACGGATGTTCAACTGCAACACGACCGATCTTGTCGACCTTGCTTCCGGGCTCCCTTGTTCCGCAGGAAACAGATTTTCTTTCTTTGCGGAACCCGAGCAGATGATCTCAGAACGGCTTTCCGCATTCGATTCTGTCTTAAGAGGGGAAGCAATAGGGCCGCTTACCGGCTCGACAAGGGGTCACTATAACAGAAAAGTGGACTAAAAACCATGATAAGCAATAAAGTACTCAAAACCCTTGAATACGATAAAATACTCGAGAAGCTCAGGCTGCACTGCGGCTGCTGTGTGAGCCGCGAGCTTGCCGAGGAGCTTCGTCCGCTCGATGAGCTCGACGACGTCAATGCGTCGCTTCAGCTCACCGAGGAGGCCGAGAGCTATTTCCTGCGCACAGGATACTCCCCGGTGGACGATTTTCCCGATATGCGCTCCGCTCTTAAGCGGCTGAACGCCGTGCTGTTCCTCAACTGTGAGGAGCTGCTCAATATAGGCAAATGCCTCAAGGCGATACGCGTCGCGAGGGAGCAGCTGGTCCCCTCTTCCATGGAGGCCGGCGAGGCGACGGCCATCGCCAATCTCGCCTCCGGCCTCATCGCCCACAGATACCTTGAGGACGAGATCAACCGCTGCATTCTCAACGAGGACGAGCTGTTCGACGGCGCATCGCCCGCGCTTGCGAGGATCCGCAGGGAGAAACGCATCGCGAACGAGAAGGTCCGCGAAAAGCTAAACAGCATCATCCGCTCGCAGACCTATTCCAAGTATCTGCAGGATCCCCTTATCACCATCCGCAACGGCCGCTTCGTCGTGCCGGTCAAGCAGGAATACCGCCAGCAGATCCCCGGCCTTATCCACGATCAGTCCGGCAGCGGCCAGACGCTTTTCGTCGAGCCCGCCGCCGTGGTCGAGCTGGGAAACGAGTTCAAGAAGCTCAGCATCGAGGAACAGGCCGAGGTGGAGCGCATCCTTACCGAGCTCACCGCCGCTATTAAGCCTTCCGCAAACGATATCTATGAGGATCTTTCTATCCTGGGTGCGATCGATATCGCTTTTGCGAAAGCCAAGCTCTCAAAGGAGATGAAGGCCGTTCGGCCTAAGATCAATAACGAAGGCAGGCTCAATATCGTCAAGGGCAGACATCCTCTCATACCGCCGTATTCCGTCGTTCCGATAGATATCAGGCTGGGCACGGATTTCACCACGCTGATCGTCACCGGTCCGAACACCGGCGGCAAGACCGTCACGCTTAAGACCGCGGGACTGTTTACTTTGATGGCGCAGTCCGGCATGTTCGTCCCCGCCTACGTCGGGACCGAGATCGGCGTCTTTGAAAGCGTGTTTGCCGATATAGGCGACGAGCAGAGCATCGAGCAGTCGTTATCCACCTTCTCGAGCCATATGAAGAATATCGTCTCGATACTCGACGGCGCCGATACCGATTCGCTCGTGCTTCTGGATGAGCTCGGCGCGGGCACCGATCCCATCGAGGGCGCTGCGCTTGCGATGAGCATCCTTGAGGAGCTGCATTCCCGCGGCTCAAGGACCATTGCCACGACGCATTACAGCGAGATAAAGGCCTTTGCGCTGACCCATGAGGGCATGGAGAACGCCTCCATGGAATTCGACGTGGATAAGCTCTGCCCGACCTATCGGCTTTTCATCGGCATCCCCGGCAAATCGAACGCGTTTGAGATAAGCCGCCGTCTCGGGCTTTCCGAATCGATCATAGATTCCGCCCGGACCTTCATCAAGAAGGAGGATACCGATTTTGAGGCCATCCTCGCCGACGCGGAGCAGAAGCGCCGCCAGGCTGAGGAGGATATGGAGCTTGCGCGCGAGGCAAGGGAAGTGCACGACAGGCTCGTTGAAGAGCTCCGTGCCGAGCGGAAGAAGCAGGAAAACGAAAAAGCGCTCCTCCGCCAAAAGGCAAAGGAGGACGCGCGAAAGCTCGTTGAAGCCACCCGCCGCGAGATGGAACAGCTCATCATCGAGATCCGCTCCATAAAGAGCATCGACCAGCGCGAGGCGGACCGCATCATACAGAAGCAGCGTGACGCGCTGCGCAAGACCGAGGGAGAGCTTCAGGACGAGCTCGTCAAGCGTCAAACGGCCGACGGCATGGCGCCCAAGGACGTTAAGCCCGGCGACCAGGTGCACGTTATCAGCGTCGGGAAGGACGCCACCGTGCTCTCAAAGCCGGACAGGAACGGAGACGTGCAGGTCCAGATAGGCATCATCAAGATGTCCGTCGGGCTCGACGATATCCGGCTCGTAGGCGGCAGGCAGACCGGCTCCGTTTCCGTCAAAGTCGAGTACAATCCCGCGAACACGGTCGGCCTTGAGCTCGACGTGCGCGGAAAGCTCGTCGACGAAGCGCTGCCGCTCATCGACAAATACCTGCTCGACGCGCATCTGCAGGGCCTGAGCGAGGTCAACATAATCCACGGCAAGGGCACCGGCGCGCTCCGCGCGGGCGTTCAGGCGCATCTTAAAAACCATGCAAGGGTAAAGTCCTTCAGGAACGGCAACTACGGCGAGGGCGACTTCGGCGTAACGGTAGTTACCTTAAAATAACGAAGCGGCTTATGAAGAACGGGAATGACCCAGAAGAAAAGCTAATAGTATCCGCTTGCCTGGCCGGCTTTCCCTGCCGCTACGACGGCAAGGCGCAGCCCGATCCGGAGATCGAAGATCTGGTAAAATGCGGAAAAGCCGTGCCGGTCTGCCCCGAAGCCTTAGGCGGACTGCCGACCCCGCGCGTCCCCTGCGAGATCGTAGGCGGCAGCGGGGAGGACGTGCTTGCCGGCAGCGCAAGGGTGATCGCCTTTGACGGAAGGATCGCTTTCGATTGCACGAACGCTTTTATAAAGGGCGCCCGGGCCGCGCTCAAAGCGGCAAAGGACATCGGCGCAGCGCGCTCCGTGCTTAAGGCAAACAGTCCTTCCTGCGGCTTCGGAACCATCTATGACGGCAGTTTTTCCGGAACAAGGAAACCCGGCAGCGGCGTCGCTGCGGCGCTTCTTTCCGAAAACGGCATAACGATAGAATCCCGCTGACCGAGGAAATACCCCGATGGAGACCGAACGCATACTCGTTGTAGACGACGATGAGAAGATCTGCCAGATCCTTACTCTCTACTTAAGGAGCAGGGGTTATGAGGTCACCTCGTGCAGAAACGGAAGCAATGCGCTGACCGCGTTTTCCGACTCCGCCGCCGATCTTATAATCCTCGATATCACGCTTCCGGGTATGGACGGTCTTTCCGTACTGCGAAAGCTCCGTGAGACGAGCAACGTTCCCGTCATCATGCTGACCGCTCACACCGATGAGGACGAGAGGGTCCGCGCGCTCGGGCTCGGCGCCGACGACTTTATAATAAAGCCGTTCGATCCGAAGGAGCTCGTGGCGCGCATCCGTGCCGTGCTCAGGAGATCCGGCTCCGGTCCCGCCAAATCGGTCAAGCAGGACCTGCTGTCCGTCGGCGATCTGACGATCGACCGCACTTCGAGAAGGGTGCGGCGTTCGGGCACCGAGATAAAGCTTGCCGACCGCGAATACGAGCTGCTGCTCCTTCTCGTGCTCTATAAGAACCGGGTCGTAAAGCGCAGCCGCATACTTGAAGACGTCTTCCCGGACCTGAGCGACTTAAGCCGCTCGCCGGACGTACATATCAGCCGTCTCAAATCGCGCCTTGGACCCAGCGACGACTGGGCTATAGAAACGATCCCGCGCGTCGGTTACAGGTTCGCGGTACGAAAGCAGGACCGCGGCTGAGCATTATCCCCATAACCCACCATCCTATACGGAGGATATTATGAACGATACCGAAACAAGCATCACCGGGCAGGAACCCGGCTTCTACTCCGAATCGAAGTTCGCACGCAATGATGACGGTTCATATGAACGCAGCGTCATCTGGAAGGATAACGATACCCTGCATACCGAGACCACCGTCATCAACAAGACCGTCCCATCCGCCGGGGTCATCATCCTGACCGCGCTCGTGTTCACCCTTATCGGCGCGCTTATCGCGGGGCTTATCTTCTTTTCCAGGTTCGTCGGTGTGCGTTCGATAGTCGATGCGCTTAAGGACTCTAGACCCGCCGAGGCCACTCCCGCTCCGGATAACGCAGTGGTTCTGCCGACTCCCTCCTTGCCGGACTCTTCCGATCCCGGCAATGCCGGACCGTCCTATTTCTCGGGAAGCCTGAGCGAACTCTATTCCAGGAACGTCGGTGGCGTCGTCATAGTCCAAAGCTACAACGGAAAGGCGGGCAGGAGCGCCGACCTTATCGGCACCGGCACCGGCTTCTGCATCTCGGACCAGGGTTATATCCTGACGAACGAGCACGTGGTTGCGGATGCAAACAGCTTCCAGGTCGTCACCTTCGCAGATCAGACCATCGACGCCCGCCTCATCGGTTCGGACGTCCGCACGGATATCGCCGTCCTTAAGATCGACGACGCGTCGCTGCTGACCCCGCTTGAACCCGCGGATTCCTCGAGCGTGCGCACGGGCGATTTCGTCTTCGCCATCGGCCATCCCACCGGGGATGAGCTCAGCTTCACCGCAACCTTCGGAATGGTCGGCGCCGTGGACCGCAGCGTGCTTATCGACGGCGTTCGCAACGACTATATTCAGATCGACGCCGCCATCAACCCCGGCAACAGCGGCGGCCCGCTCTTCGATATGAACGGCAAGGTGATCGGCGTTAACTCCGCAAAGACCGTTATCGCAAGCTATGACGAGAACGGCGAGCCCATCACCGCCGAGGGCCTCGGCTTCGCGCTGCCGATAAACCTTGCGCTGCAGACTGCCTCGACCATCATAAACGAGGGCGGCATCCAAAGGCCCGGCATCGGCATCTCGACGGTCACCGTCGATCAGGAAACGGCCGAACAGTATCAGATCCCGCAGGGCGCGCTCGTCTATACCATCACCGAAAACAGCCCCGGCCATCTCGGCGGTCTCAAGATCGACGATATCATCACCGGCGCGGATGACGTCACTATCAGCGCGAGCGAGGATCTGGGCGCATACGTCAGGACCAAGTCGGTCGGCGATACGATCGTGCTGCACGTATGGAGGGATGGGGAGGCGCTTGACGTCGAGATCGTCGTCGGCAACCTCAACGAGCTCGGAAGCACCATCCTCAACAACGAATACGGCGGCTCCAAATACGGTTTCCGCTGATCCCCGCTTGAACGATCGACCCTTGCAGCATAACGCCGCGAAAGCTGTTTCCCGGAGGTAACAGAATGACCGTTAAAAGATCCTACGCTAAAACGGATAAGCCGGCCCTGCTCGTTGTATCCGAAAGGAAGTTCTCTGTTCCCGGGAAGGACGGCAAGGAACACGATTATGTTGAGCTTCTGAGCGAAGCGCTCAAGGAACATTTCAGCGTTTCCGAACCGGCTTCATGCGGCAGCGATATCTGGACGAGCCTGTTTTCCGGAATACCTTCGGTGATAGTGATCAGCCGGACGCTTCCCGATATCGACGCGGCGAACTTTGCCCGAATGCTCCGGCAGAGCAGCTATCTTTACGATATCTGTTTCATCATGCTCTGCGACGAGCTTACGCCTTCGGTGCGCAGCATCTGCAGCGAGAACCGTTTCAGCGGCGCGGTATGCTATTCTGACCCCGTAGGCGACGCCGCCGATGAGATCGTAAGGATATTCGGCGAGTACTCCTGCGGCCGCAAGCAAAGAGCCGCCGCGACGATCGCGGAGCTTTTAAACGACGAGCTGTATTTCAGCGATACAGCCGTCGAGACGCGCCTTATCGAAAGCATACGCGAACGTATCCTGACGCCCTTGGGATTCTCGTACAGTCAGAAGGGGACCCGCTATCTCGAGTTCATAATCCTTATGAGCGTGCTCGGCGTCAGGCTCGACCTGACTTCATTCTATGCGGGTACCGCCGATGTGTTCCGGTCTACGCCCGCCGCCGTCGAAAAGGCGGTTCGCTATTCGATCGAAAAGGCATGGGAACGCAGCAATCCCCGGATCCAGTACATGCTGCTGGGCAACACGGTCGACGCTTCGAAGGGTAAGCCTACGAATGCCGAGTTCATCGCCATCTGCGCAAGGCATATGAACGACTATATAAAGGGCTGAAAGAGGGCGGGCTATGTTTCTTATCTGCAACGGTACTGTCGTCACAAGGAACCCAAAAGGCGAGTGTATACCAGAAGGAGCCGTCGCGGTGGACTCCGGCTGCATAACCGCTGTCGGCAGCAGAAAGGAGCTTTCGGAGCGTTTTCCCGATGCGGAAGAGATCGACGCGCGCGGCGGGCTCATCATGCCCGCGCTCATAGACGCCGATACGTCCTCATTCAGTACGGTTCTGCCCCTTGCTCTGCCGCAAACGAGGAACCCCTTCGATCCATGTGCCGCTTATAACGACAGCAGGAACCGTCTGCTTCGGCAAACGGAGCTCGGCGAGCTCTGCTCGTTTTCAAGTGCTTCTGCCGTCAGCTGCATAAAGAACGGCGTCGGTACGGTATTTCTCCGACATCCCGGGAATTCGTGCATAAGCGGCAGCCTTTCAACGATCGCTTCCGCTTTTCGCGGCGCCGGGCTCAGGCTTTGCCTGGGTTTGACCTGCAGTGCGCAGCACGGTGAAAAGGGCTTCGCCTCCGGTATTGACGAAGCGCTCGACTTCCGGTCGTACTGCGTTGCGCTCGGTATCGACACATTGAGGCAGTCCTTTTCGCTGTATTCAGCAGGGCTCACCGAAGGGATGCTCTCGGATTTCAGCGCCGCATCCGGGGACGGCTTTATAGATATAGCCTTCTCTCAGAGCATGACGGAGCATTCGGATGATTATCGCAGCTACAGGATGACTCCGTTTGAGCGCATGAACTCATACGGGCTTTTCGGCGGGCGAACGCGCATGATCGACTGCAGCCTTCTCACTTCGACCGAGCTTTTAGGCGCTGCCGAGTCCGGCGCCTCCGTCGTCGTTTCGGCAGCTTCGGACCTCGTTAAAGGCGCTCTCCCTCCGGACCCGTCGGAGCTTTTAAAAGCGGGCGCCCGGCTTCTTATCGGTACAGGCGACGCCGGGACCGACGTGCTGGATTCCGCGAAAGCGTATCTCCTGTTTGCCGCAGCGAAGCGCGGGCTGACCGATGAGCTTGTCGGGCTGGTTTCCAAGGCGCTCTTTATCAATAACGCGTCACTCGCATCCCTGCGTTTCGGCCGCAGGATCGGAGTCATCGAGCCGGGCGCGGCGGCCGATATCATAGTGATCGATGTTCCGGTCCCCTCATTCGACGGAGCTTCGATAGACCGCCAGCTTTTGCTGAACGCCTGTGGAGCATGCTGCAGCGCCGTTTTCGTTTCCGGAAAGCCCGTAATGATCGACAGAAAGCCGATGCTCCCGGACGAAAGCCGCATAGCGTCCGACTTTATGAAAGCGGCTGAAAAGCTGCAATGAACGCCGAATCTTTTGTACGCTTGACGAGGTGACCATGGAAGCGAATGACCCAAAGCACGATTTGTTCCGTTCGAATACAGCCGTTCTGTATTTCAGGTGTTCGGACCGGCAGGAGGCCGCGGAAAAGGAAGCGGAGTTAACTGCTTTTGCCAAAGCAAAGGGGCTTTCGCCGGTATGCGTACTGTTCGACCGAAGCGATAAGCTTCCCGTCAACCTCCTGAACATTCATAGACTGGTCGGCGACAGCGGTATCGGTACCCTGATCGTGCAGGATGCCGAAAGCCTTGCCTGCGGTGAAATGAGCCCGGAAGCAATGCTCTTTCACCTGAAGAAGCTCGGCTGCCGCTGCAGGTTTAAAGGGATAAAGCCCGAAAAGGACTTCACTTCCGGTTTATTCGAGGTCATACGCGATTACGGCAGCATCGGCGGAGACTGGTTCACGGAAAAGCACGCATCGTGCGTAAAGCCCTGCCCGTCCTATCACGGCAGAAGCCGCTTCGGCTATACGTTCGAGGGCGGATACATCTTCCCGAAGGCGCCTGAAAAGGAGCTCATAAGCGAAACGTTCTCCCTGTTTTATTCGGGGATGAGGCGTGAAGATATGCTTCCGCTGCTCAATGCGAAGTATCCTTCCTTACGCATAAACAGCATTTCACGTATCCGCGACCTGCTTTTATGCGGAAGCTACGCCGGTGTTCCCGACAGCGCCGGAAGGCGATACCCGCCGATCGTCCCGCTCTGTCAGTGGCTGTATGCTGTCGGCAAACTGCGTTTCGACGAAGAAGGCCGCCATGCGTTCCTGTTCAGAAGCATCCGCTGCGGCAGCAGGAAGCTTCTGCCCGCGTTCGATAGGAAGCGCGGAGCCGCCGTCTATGCAGCGGTCATAGGTAAGGAGGCATATTGTGTCGACACAGAAGCGGTCGAATCCGCGCTGCTCGATACCGCATGTGAGCTGCTCGACTTCGATCCCGACGAAGCGTCGCTCCGTCTTTCCGCGATCGCGTGCTCAAAGAAGCATGCTTATGAAACAAAGGCTGAAACGCTTCGCACGATGCTTTCCGACATCGGCATCGATCCTAAACGCGGCATGAACGGATCGGACGAGGCTTTGTCGATAACGAAAGCGGTGGATTTCGACCAAGCGGCCGCGAAGAAGGACATGCTCTCGATCGAGCTCGGGTACTGCGAATACCAAAAGGAGCTTTTCGACGTCTCCGATGAAGCGCTGTCCGCATTCACGAACCATCTTTCCCGTTTTGATTCGTTTGTAAGCGCTGAAAACGAATTCTTTGCAGGCCGGCTCTTCTATGCCCCCGTCCTGAGAAACGGGGTGCTTCACGTTCGGTCGCTCTGGCATGGCGGCAAAGCGTTTGCCTGCGATACCGAAGCGAAGGAACAAAGGGCCGACAGCGCTGTTATCGATTTCGTTAGATGAAAGCCCGACCTTTCCGCTGTATTGTTTGGGAAAAGGGTTTAGTGTATAATTATTTGATCAAACTTTAAGGAAATTCAATGAACAACAGGATCACCGAAGCCGAATTGGGCGAGTGCTATAAGGCGCTTGACAGGATCCGGGCTCTGACGGAGGGGCTCGGCCTGAGATACTATATCGAGACCTACGGCTGCCAGATGAACGAGCACGATTCCGAGCTGCTTGCTGGCATGCTGATTCAAGCAGGCTACGCCAAGGCCGAGACCAAGGCCGACGCGGACCTGATACTTTTCAACACCTGCTGCGTCCGCGAGCATGCCGAAAAGCGCACCTTCGGCAACGTCGGCTTTATAAAGGAGCTCAAGCAGCAGAATCCTCGCCTTTTGCTCGGCGTATGCGGCTGCATGATGCAGCAGAAGGAGGTCGCGAAGCGGCTGTATGCGCGCTTCCCGTTCGTCGACCTCGTTTTCGGCACTCACGAGCTGAAGAACTTCCCTTCGATGCTCGAGGAGCTGCTCATGGAGCGGGACCGCATCTTCCGCGTTTCCGAGAGCGACGGGGAGGTCATAGAGGGTCTGCCGATCGAGCGCACGCCCGGTTTTTCCACCTTTGTTAACATCATGTACGGGTGCAATAATTTCTGCACCTACTGCATCGTGCCCTATGTCCGCGGCAGGGAGCGCTCGAGAAAGCCCGAGGATATCATAAGCGAGGTCCGTTCCGTTGTACAAAGCGGCTATTGTGAAGTGACGCTGCTCGGGCAGAACGTCAACTCATACAATTACGGCGGCGTTACCTTCCCGCAGCTTCTCAGGCTCGTGCACGACGCGGTCCCGGAGCTGCCGAGGATCCGCTTTATGACCTCCCACCCGAAGGACCTTTCCGATGAACTGATAGCGGCTATGGCGGAGCTCGGCCGCGTATGCAAGCATATCCACCTTCCGGTGCAGTCCGGCAGCGACAGGATACTTAAGGCGATGAACCGAAGGTATACATCCTCGGATTATCTTAAGCTTGTTGAAAAGCTTAGAAGCAGCGTTCGAAACGTCGAGATCACTACGGATATCATAGTCGGTTTCCCCGGGGAGACCGAGGAGGATTTCGAAGCGACCTGCGAGCTCGTTCGCAGGGTCGGTTACAGCAACGCCTATACCTTCGCCTATTCGCCGCGCGAGGGCACTATCGCGGCCGCGATGGAGGATCAGATACCCGAGGCGGTCAAGAAGGAGCGGCTGAACAAGCTCAACGCGATACTGCTTGAAACGATCCCTCGGAACAACGAAAAGTACATCGGTTTTACCGGCGATATCCTTGTTGAAGGCGTCGATCACCGCGGCGAGCCGCTGCTTTTCGGCAAGCTGTCGAATTTCAAGATGGTTTATGTTCAGGGCGACGAGGGCCTGATCGGCAAAACGGTCAGAGTCAAGGTCGACGGGTTCCGTTTCAACTCACTGTTCGGACACATCGTTAAGGAAGAAGAGGAATAAAATGACGGGTCTTACTCCGATGATGCAGCAATATCTCGAGATGAAGGAGAAGTACAGCGACTGCCTGCTGTTCTTCCGTCTCGGCGACTTCTATGAGATGTTCTTCGACGACGCATTGACTGCCTCGAAGGAGCTTGAGCTGACCCTGACCGGCAGGGACTGCGGCCTTAAGGAGCGCGCCCCGATGTGCGGCGTGCCGTATCATTCCGTAAACACCTATATCACGCGCCTTATCGAAAAAGGCTATAAGGTCGCCATCTGCGAACAGCTGACCGATCCCGCGCTCTCACAGGGCCTTGTCGAGCGCGACGTCATAAGGGTCATAACGCCCGGCACCGTTATAGAGGAGCAAATGCTCGACGACAAGCAGAACAGCTTTATCGCGAGTATTTCCGTCAAAAAGAGCGCGGGCGGCGCGGCCTTCGGGCTTGCTTACTGCGACGTTTCCACGGGCGAGTTCTACGCGATGGTCATAGACGGCAAAAATCCGAACGCGGATCTTTTCAACGAGCTCGTTCGCATCTCGCCAAGAGAAGTGATCGTTCACGAAGCCGTCTTCGAGGATGAGCTTCTTGAAAAGCGCATCAAGAGCCGGTTCTACGTTGAGCAGGCCGACGCGCGCTCCTTCGATATCAAGCGTTCCCAGGAGCGCCTGTGCGCGCATTTCGGCGTGACCACGCTTGCGGGCTACGGCCTTGCCGACAACAGCTTCGATACTGCCGCTCCCGGCGCGCTGCTTAGATACCTTGAGGAGACCCAGAAGAATGCCCTCAAGCACATCAAGCGCATCGTTCGCGTCATCCGCAGCCAGTATATGTGCCTTGACGCAACGACGCGGCATAATCTTGAGCTGACCGAGCCCATTCGCTTCGACGGCAATAAAAAGTTCACCCTTTTGAACGTTCTCGACAAGACCGAGACCTCTATGGGCGGGCGCCTCCTCCGGCGCTGGATCGAGCAGCCCCTGCAGATAGAAGAGGAAATAAACCTAAGGCTCGATTCCGTTGAAGCGATCTATTCGATGAACAACGAGCGCGAGCTCCTTTCTTCGAACCTCTCCAAGGTCTACGATATCGAAAGGCTTTCGAGCCGCATCGCCTACGGCACGGTCACACCGCGCGACTGCCTTGCGCTTTGTTCAACGCTTAAGATCGTTCCGAATCTCAAGCTGATCTCCCGTGTGTTCGATAAGCAGCGAACGAACCGTATTTCCGACGACCTCGATCCGATGGAGGATATCGCGTCCCTTTTGAATGCTGCGATCTCGCCCGACGCGCCGGTATCGGCGAAGGACGGCGGAGTCATCCGCAGCGGCTACAACAGCGAGATCGACGAGATGCGCGACCTTGCCGAGAACGGAAAGCACTGGATCGAGCAGTTCGAATCGGCCGAGCGCGAGCGCACCGGCATTCGCACGCTCAAGGTCGGCTATAACCGCGTGTTCGGCTATTACATAGAGGTATCGAAATCCTTTATGGCAAGCGTTCCGCTCGAATACCAGCGCAAGCAGACGCTCGCGAACGCCGAGCGCTATATCACGCCGCAGCTCAAGGAAACTGAAGAAAAGCTGCTCAGCGCAAAGGAGCGCTGCATTGTGCTTGAATACCAGTTGTTTTCCGAGATACGCGATACGCTCCTCGGCTGCCTTGACCGGCTCAGGCAGAACTCGGAGCTGATAGCCGAGCTCGACGCATACTGTTCGCTCGCAAAGGTCGCCTTTGCAAACAATTACTGCCGCCCGAAGATCAACAACAAGGGCAGGATCAGTATCGCCGACGGCCGCCATCCCGTGGTGGAGCTGAGCATGAACGACCAGTTCATCGCCAATTCGACCGAGATGAATATGACGAGCGACCGCCTGATCATCCTGACGGGACCGAATATGGCCGGCAAGAGCACCTATATGCGGCAGGTCGCTCTTATCACGCTTATGGCGCATATAGGCTCGTTCGTGCCCGCCCGCAAAGCCGATATCTGCATCACCGACAGGATCTTTACCCGCGTCGGCGCGTCGGACAGCCTCTCGACCGGCCAGAGCACCTTCATGGTCGAGATGAGCGAGATGGCGAATATCCTGAACAACGCGACCAAGCGCAGCCTGCTCATCCTCGATGAGATCGGCCGCGGAACGAGCACTTTTGACGGGCTCAGCATCGCGTGGTCTGTACTCG
>JAEEGL010394609.1_pt1 | contig 21336 bp, 11 predicted proteins | sample 9134231 | NCBI WGS metagenome assembly JAEEGL01 (sample SAMN16246548, study PRJNA631951) | gut metagenome | biome: gut microbiome; feature: rumen; material: fiber-attached | host: Bos | place: Iran: Karaj | collected 2018-10
GCTCAGAGTATGTTTATGATGGCATAGAGCATTTTTCTTTTCCTAATACCAGACAGTTTAGTCTGAACAATACTCAGATCCTGCCAAAATGGCAGGATCTGATTTCTCAGTGGCCTCAAAAACTCAGATTAGCCACAGAATAACGTAAATAACTATGCTGTTCAGAGTATCGGCAAGCAGAGTTCCTACAATAGGAATCAGCAGGAAGGATTTTATAGATGGTCCGTATTTTCCAACCAGCACCATCATGCTGGAAATTGCACTGGAGGATGCTCCCAGACCGAATCCGCAGGATGCTGCAGAGATAATAGCTGCGTCATAATCCTTTCCTGTTATTCTGAAAATCACAAAGAAAGCAACAGCAGTAATCAGCACAAACTGTAGGATAAAGATGACAATCTGGGTGAAGTTGATTACAGAAAGCTGCCAGATGGCGATATTCATAAAATCAATTGCCAGGAATAGGGACAGGCTCAGGGCGCCGATATAATTAAGCTCAACAGGATAGACCTGAAGTTTGCCTGTAACATCTCCTATATTGCGGATTACGATTGCTACAAACATGGCTCCTATGTAATCTGGCAGCACTGGCCCGAAGAGAGCCAGTACGTCGCAAAAAGCCATTCCAAGACCCATTATAATGAGTATTCTGTAGATTACCTTTGCAAGCTTGGCCTGGAATGGAAGCTCAGGTGTTTTCTTTTGGGCATTTGCTTTTGCGTTATGATTTTCCTTTGATGGTTCTGTGTTTGCTTTAAGATCATATTTTTTTATGATGTAACGGCCAAGAGGCCCTCCAAGCAGGGCAGAGATGATAAAGCCCAGAGTACACATTCCATAGGTCAGGTTCTGGCCGTTTTCAAGTCTTAAATCCTCAAGTACAGGTCCAACTATTTCAGCAACACCATCACCGCCCATCATTGAGATTGAGCCTGCTGTCAGAGCATTGAGCATATCTCCTCTGAATATAAAGGCAGTGCCCAAGGCGACCAGATTCTGCAGCACAATCAGGACGAATACACATACCACCAGAATAACCAGAGTCAAAAAGCTTTTTCTGAGAATTCTGAGATCAACCTGGAGTCCGATGGTGGTGAAGAAGACCACCATGCACAGATCTTCAATGGTTTTATTAAAGGCAAAGGCGTACCCGCAAAGATAGAAGATGTAGTTAATCAGTGCAATCACCAGTCCGCCTATAACAGGGGAGGGAATGCAGTATTCCTCAAGAAAAACAATTCTTTTCTTCAGGAACATGCCTAAAAACAGAACCACAACGGCAAGGGCTACGGTTTCAAACAGATCGAGATTTATAATTTGCATCATAATAATTCCTTAGTCCTGTCCGGCGATTAGATTCATCTTAATAATTGATTCGACAACTTCCGTGGCCTTAACGTTAACTCCTTTTTCCTTGAAGAATTCATGAGCTCCTTCATGGAAGCCTACGTTATGTAATGTCTTACCTGCATGGAGAATCTGTTTTTTATATTCCTCCTGACTCAAGGTCTTATCACCCATAATACCTTTTTCTAGGAGTTCAGATACTGTTTTATCATCAAGGTAGATACTTGCCATCATCAGGACCTCCATATCCAGGGTCCTGATGTCTATACCTATATCCGGATAGGTATCCGCACTGATTTCTCTCTGGGAATAACAGGAATCGGAGGCTACAAGATCATGAATCTTATCTCTTGGAAGTGATAGCATCCTAACCTTGTTCTCCTTGGAGAATTTCAGAAGTGTATCTGAGGGAACTCTGTCAAAGATGAAGGCTATATCCGCTTTTTTCTCTTTGATCCTGTTAAGGGCATCCTCTACACTGGCGAAGGCGGTATTCAGTTTCACATCATCGTTTTTTACAGTGTTGGATCTTAGAACCTGTTCACAGATTACCTTAGAATAGGTATCATCACTGCCTATAACCAGATGACTGCTGTAGATATCAGTGACTTCATCGATAAGAGAATCATCCATGATCACAATATGCAGCGTTTTGTCATATACATCTGCAACTGTCGCGAAATTTTCCTTGATTTCATCTCCATCATTCAGCACGTTATAGTTCTTGTCAGTAAATCTGCCGATGGTCTCAGCAGAGCTTTCTTCGGTCTCGACTTTAAGTGCTGAATCTAAGGCGGTCCCCTCAACCAGGGATAGATCCAGAAGAACGTAGTTTAGAAGTCTTACTGACGCTCCTGAGTTTTTTGTATATACAGGCTTTAATCGGATTGTGCTCTGATTGCTTTCAAGCTGTTCGTTCAGTTTAGCAACATAAGCCTCATAACTGCTGCCCGGTGCCCCAACTCCAACTCTGAGCACGTTTTTACCCTCATCAGAGCATCCTGCCAGAATACCTGCACACAGAAGTAATGTCAGTATTTTTTTCATAGGATCAATTTACCTTAACTTAATCAGCATCAAATCTTCTTCTCTCTTTTATAGTTCATTCTTAACAATGGTTAAAAGAGTATTTCCATTAGCAGTAGTCTTGGATGAATAGCTGAGCATTCCTCCTGAGACCTTCTTTAGCCAGTCCATATATTCAATCTTGTTTTCTGAGCCTTTCAGCTCAACGCTGAAGGATGAGAACTCATAGTTCTGTTTTACCTTGTCCGCCTCTTTAGCTAGAGCCTTAGGATCGTGGGCGAATTTTTCAATAACATCATCCTTTAATCTCATCTCAAATGTGACATTAAGAATCTGCTCGTTTTCATTTGCCTCTTTAAGCTTCTCTGACAGGGTATCATTTAAAAGACCTGCCTCTTTGAGTTTATCAAGATGCTCATCCTTCAGACGGTTGCTTACTGTTTTGTCGGTTGCATAATCAATTGCACCGGTGACATCTGAAACATGTACCGTATGGAAATTCTCGATATAGTCGATACCAAGAGCTTCTGCCGGTTTACTCAGAGCATTACCGATGGCAGTATTTACCTTGTCAACAGCCTCATAGGCCTTTTTTAAAGGCTCAACCTCATCTGCAACCTTATCAACTGTATTTTCTTTTATATTCTTAATCTTGTCGGAAAATTCAAAGGCGGTAAAGCCGAGGTTCATCGTCCATTTACGGTGTTTCTCCGTAGTGACGCCTGAGTTGTCTACTATGGTCTTGGTATCGTATCCAAGATTAGTCTCAAGTTCGACCTTACCTAAGGTTCCATTGGAGAGTATTCCATTGGCAATAGGATGATCCTTGGCGAATTTCTCGTCGGGATCTACTCCTTCTATCTTTGCGTTATCTTCAATTTCCTTGCCGTATGCAGCCCATTTAGCAACATTACCGATATCTGCAGAAGCATTTAAACCTCCTGAAACTGTTCCGCTGGTACCGGCTGAGGCTGATTCTGATAGTTTGACATCATTGCTGCTGAGCTGACCTGTAAACATCTTGCAGACGAATACCGCCGCCTCGTCATCAGAATCGAATTTCAGATTTAGAACTTTGCCTAATCCTCCCTTAATTCCAAGCTCGGCTGAAGCTCCGGCTGCCTGAAGCAGATCAACATTCGCCTCAACTCCAACACCTGCAAGAGTATTGGTATTGATGCTTATTGACAGCTTTCCATCCTCGTCGCGATTGAAGACTACACCTGAGTTTTTCAGAAGAGAAAGACTCATATTCAGTGATACCACTCCGTTTTCGGTGAGGGTTCCTCCTGTAACTGTATCAATGGCTTTGAGCGGATCGAACTTGAAAGACATATCCTTGCTCTTGTCCACGTATTTGACAGTGTCAGGAGTAATGGAGTTAATCATTTCCTTTACACAAGGCAGGTATTTTTCAAAGTTCTGGTTTCTACGCTGTGTTTCTGTATAGTCTCCTTCAAAGCGATCAATAACACGGGACTGAATTGTGGAGACAACACTAAAGAGTGTGTTTTTAAGAATACTCCAGCCTCGGGCAATCATGTGATCTTTCTTGCCTTCAATCAGCTTCGCTCTGGTCAGCATATCTGCAAGGTTGGCATCAACACCTCTTTCGATGAGAGCCTTTCTCATTGCATTTTCAATGCGGGCTTTTTCTTCATCGCTTGTGGAATCACTCTTGTAGGCCTCAAAAACTTCGTTTCTGCCTGAATAGCCTAAAGATGCAGCGGCGTAACTTCCTGCCAGTCTTACAATGGCGCGAACATTTCGGTCACCTAAAAGCTTTTCACCTAAAGCCTGAGCCTGTTCGTTCTGAGATTTTTCATAAAGGGCAGATTTTTTACTCAAACTTCCGACATTTTTTTTGTAGTCGGAGGTAAATGAATCTGTCACCTTCTTAAGAACTCCACTATCGAGTTTAGTGTCCTCGCCGAAGGCTGTTTTCAGGGTATTAACAGTGGTCTCCAGAGGATCACTGCTGCTGGTGGCATAGGTAAGAACTGCATCTGCCTGAGAAGTGTTCTCTGCTGTCAGATGTTTTGCTATGAATTCATCCAACTTCTTCTCAAAATCCTGTCCTTCTGCCTTACCCAGTTCTCGGAGATCTGAACTGAACTGTGTTGGTTTGCTGTCACGAGGATCTGAGGAGACAAAAGAATTGGTATCCACATTCATTTTCAGAAGCTTAAGGCTGTTTATAAGCTCTTTCTTCTCTGAAGATGAAAGTTTCTGATTTTCATCGGTTGCCTTGATGAAGGCATTAAGATTCTTTCTCTTCAGTCCAGCGTTTACTGCCAGATTGTTAAGAATAAGATTCTTTACAGATTTAAGATCTTTATCATCACTGTTAAGACTGCCGTTTAAAAGATTCTGCAGCTTTGAATCTATTTCAACACTTTTCTCAAAGGTCAGGTTCTGAGCTTCCTTTAGAGTTTTCTCAGAGGTATTGCCTTTGTCCTTTATATATTTTGCGCCTTCATCCTTGGCAACAAACTGGGCATAGCTGTCACCGTGACGCATGAGGGTAATCTCAACATATTTATTGATCGCGAGCTTTGCAGTCTTGGTTAAAGGTACACTTTTACCCTGATTTGAGATTATCTCGGTAAGATCGGCCAGTGCAGCATCGCATTTCTGGTAGAATTGCTCGATTTTATCATCGGAGAATTCCTTCGATGGAGGCATGCTAATACCAGAGATCTCCATAAGATTTCTTTTGCCTATGTACTGATTGAGTTTGATGGCAAAATCCTTTTCTTCAGTGCTGAACTTCAGATTCTCTGTGGAGTTTATGCCCATCTCCTTGAGATCTATCTCCGGGAGCTTGGAAATATCATCTACAAGGTTGTCTCTTAAGGTAATAAGAGTTACTGCTATATCCTGTCCCTTTGGTTTTTCACCCGGCTGCAGTCCCTGTGCTTCTAAAAGCTTTGAGACAATAGGATTCTGCAGTGCTGTATTCTTCTCCTTTATTGTATTGGCGTATTTTTCGCTCATACCTTTGTATTTGGAGTTGATTCCGTCTAGTAGCGCACCTTTGTCAATTGCTACCTTTAGGAGCTCATCCTGTGTCTTGATGTTGTCAAACTGACGGGTGCCCCCGGTTATAATCGAGGAGTTTATGAAGGTCAGCTCCTTTCTCATTTCATCTAAAGCCAGCTGAATCTTTCCCTTGGTACTCTCTTTGCCCAATGCCTCAAGAATATCTGTGTTGTAGTTACTCATGGCATTTAGCTTTTCAGTAATGACTTCAAGATTCTGCTGCTGCTCTTCTTTTCTGAAAAGTCCTGTGGACTGTGTGACCATTCGGTCACGAACTTCCTGAGAAAGGGAGTTTTTAAATTCCAGTTGGGCTTTGTAGCCTGTAGATTTATTTTCCTTTACCAGCTCCTTGATTGGCGAGGAGTCTTCAGTACTTATTGAGAAGACTCTCTTAGGAACCTTATTTATCTCGCCTTTCTCCAGTTTTTCTGACATTTCGGCGTGGTAGGCACTGTGAAGCAGGGTATTCCATACAACATCAAGATGAGGCAGTTTGCCTGCAACTGCACTGTCAAGAACTCTCTTTAATGTGGCAGAATCGATATCCTTGATATTGGAGTTGACTATCTTGTGAAGATCAAGATTGATTTGCTCGTCAGCTAAAAGTTTAGGGTTGGCCTTTAGCTCCTCAGGTGTAGGCGGAACAGCTTTTAAATCCAGATTGTTCTGTTTTAAATCTAATGCTGCAGCCTGTTTTACAAGGTTCAGATTGAGGTATTTGCCACATTTCTGCACCACTTTCTCATCCGAGCTGTGGCACAGATAACTGCCCATGGCCGCAAAGGCGGTATAAATACTTTTATCATTTGTATTTACTGATGCAAGCTTATCCACAAAAGCATTTCCTTGGGCAGGATCATCAAGACATCTGCAGAAACTTTCTAAAACCTCCGTGGACTTGTCGCCCATGGACTTTGGATTATTCTTAATGTCATCAGGTGACAGACTGCCAGAGAGCAGGGCAAAGCCTCTGAAATCAAAACGGGCCTGACCTAGGATATTCATAAGTTCAGAGAAGTTATTCTGAAGCTTTGGATCTGAGCTGATTTTTCCCATTAGATTTCTAAGGGCGATAAGATTTGGGGTTTCGGTAAGACCGTCTACCCCCATCTGCAGTTTGGTCAGATTGAGACTGATGATTTTTGCAAGAGGATTGGCATGCTCCGGTAGCAGATGTCTATGAATCTCATCTGCAATTTTTGTAAGCTCTGATGCCAGATTTGCATTTGAGACAGGATTGTCCACCAGACTTACAATTCTGGCACCTATTCTGTCAAAGGCACTTCTTGAATGAGCTTTAAGCTTGTCTAAAAGGAAGGTATTGCCGTTTGCTTCATTTTCTACTCTTGCAGCAAGAGTCTTAAGAGAGCTACCCTTTATATTTGGGGAAGCAAGATAGGACTCTATGTCCTGATGAAGTTTTACAACCTCATCAAATTTAGGCTCAAGTTCGTTCTTGAGTTCCCTGAACTGGGAGCTTGTCTCCTCATCAAGATGTACACAGGAGTTGACTCCGCAGTATGGGGAGACTCCAAGGCTGGTGTTATTCTGTGTAAAACGCAGTTCTGTTGCTTTGAATGTATCTGGATTAAAGCTTTTTAAATTGTTCTGGAAGCTCTTTAGCTCATCACTGCGTTTCTTTATATCCTCCATAGCATGCTGTTTGTTTTGAGTAATGGCGCTGGTTTGAGATTTCAGTTTTTTTATGTCATCAGCACAGCTGTTTTTTACATCATCAGGTAGCTTATCAAGAATATCCAAAAGCTTCTTTTCTGTCTTTGAACAGCCTTTTGGTCCTTCAGCTATATGCTCTGCCAGTGCGCACTGTATTTCCTGCAGAACTGAATTTGGTAATTTTCCTGCAGCCTTTTCCTCTGTCCCGATCTGGAATTCTGCTGTCATCATAAAGGCAGATATGAGATCAAGGTAGGCTCTCTGCGCATTTGACGTGGTACTCTTGTATAACATGCCCATGTTATTTAAGCTGTTTTCAGACTTGAGAATATCAAGGCATTTTTCTTTAAACTTCAGGTCGCACTCTGAGGCTTCCATCTGCGTCTTCTGCAGATTTACATTCTTATTGCTGAATACCGAATTAACAAGAGATTTTTTAATATGTAAAAGAAAGAATTTCTTATCGAACTTCTCAATACCGGCAGAGTTACCGCTGGAATTAAGCTTATCCATCAGGGTTTTTAGTCTATCCTTTGGATCTTTTCCGCTGATGATATTTGCTGTCTGTTCTGTTTTGCTATCAAGTTTCTGGTTTAATGAAAGAGCATCATTAAGAGTTTTATCATCTGGCTTAGGTTTGTTATCGACTTTTACATTCTGATTATCCTGATTATGTATCTGGATTCTATCTGGTTCAATTCTGTTTTTTATTGAAAAATCACTCATTTCCTGATCCCTCAGAGTTTTTTTTCTGTCTTTACTAATGAGAAAACAGCGGAAAAAATCGTAACTATCCTGCTGAAAACACGAACAACAAGGCACCATAGTTAATTATTGAATTCAAGTTGTGAAAGTTCTAGCTTCTTTTTTCGGCTTTGAGATTAAGGTCAATATCAAATGTCGTTACTGTGACCTGATGCCAAAAGGCGATTACAGATAAAGAGATTCTTGGTGTATGGTTGTGCGTTCTTAAGAGGTGTATTTATTTTTTTTGTGGAACACAAAAAGAGAATTGTCCACCATATTATCCCACAAAAGTTAATACAGAATACATTTTGGTCAACGCCGTAGTTCAAAAAATTAGAACTACGCCGAATTATTAGAAGATTTTTGACTATTTTTTTGTGTTTGTAGTATCAACCAATCCTAAATAAATTTTTCTTATATATAATAAGCTTAGTGAACTGTTTTATATTTGTATTTTGAGTTAACGAAAAAATGTACATTCAAATAAAAAAATCAAACAATACCCAGTACGTATATCTTGTAGAATCATTCAGAAAAGATGATGGTTCTATCGGTCACAGAACTCTTAACAAATTAGGCAAGCTCGACGATCTCCTAAAGGATGATCCGAATGCACTTGAAAACTTGAAGAGAGATGTTAAAGCCAAGTCAGCGGAGCTGAAGGGCGCCATCAAGAAGGATGTGGTTACCCGTCTGAACTCCATGGCCAAGAGCTCCAGACTTAAGAAGTTTGAGAACGGTTTCCCTCAGATTAACTACGCATATGCAATCTTCAACTATATCTGGTCCGACATTCTCAAGCTTGACTATCGTCTGAACTATCTGCAGTCAAGATATCACGCCAAACTGAAATTCTCTTTATCTGAAGTTATTCTCGCAAATCTCGTTATTTCAATTCTTGGCTACGATGATGAGAACGGTGAGCTGATCTATGGTCCTGATCTTGGTTTTATCGGCTGTAACTACACTCCTGAGCAGCTTAAGGAATATCTTGCAAACTCACAGGATATTCTGAACGAAGAAGCCATGTATATGCTGCGTTTCATCGTTAAGCAGCTGTCTGCTGAATATGATATGGAATTCCTAAGCTCATCAATGACACAGTCTGGTCTGAAGCTTGATGCTGATACCCTGTCAAAACTGCAGATGTCTGGTGCAGATGCCACTGTTGACAAGGAAGAACTTATCTTTACAAAGACTGCACGTTTTAATCAGATTTCCAGCTATCTGAGACTGATTATGATGAAGATCATCAGATTCAAGCTGGAGCAGCATACAAATGAAAGCTACGATTACTCTCAGATCAGAACCGCTTTAAGAGAGGCTATCATTCTGGTTGATTATCCTCTGGTTGAAGGTGAAAGCTTCCTATACGTAAAGAGAAATAACGGCAAGAACGTTATTCTGATGAACAAGATTCTGAAGTCCATGGGCATGAATCCTCTGTTTAATCTGCAGGACAAGACTGAGCTAGGTCATCGTCTGCATCTGAAACTGAAGGAAGACAGCAAGATTGTTCCAAACTTCATTATGAAAAAGATTTAAGCATAGAAGAAAGAGGTTATATCATGAGGGTTCAGGGGTTATCTTCAGACGGTTCTTCTGCACCTGTTGCAGACAGCAAGGATGATGTAAAAACAAAAGGAAACGACTACTGGTCTAATCAGAAGAAAGAGCAGTTTGAGAAGGAAATGTCCCGCAAGGAAGGCACCGGTTCTGAAAAGAACAGTACTGATTCCCAGAGGAAGGATTCTGATCTGTCTTCAATGTTTTCTTCATTTGCAAAGCAGGCCAGTTCTATGACAAGCTCCTCAGTTAATGCTGCTTCCCAGAGCACTTCTGTAGGAACTCAGACAGAACTGCAGCAGCTGGTGACATCTCTTGTTGATAAGATTCTGGTTTCTCAGCCTCGTCTTGATGGTGCCCATCAGGTGATGCTGCAGCTGAATGATACCGTACTTACCAACACTGAAATTACTCTGACTCGTGATGTAAGCGGTATGCTTTTTGTAAATATCGTTTCCTCCGATCCTCTTTCCTTCAAAAAACTGATGGCAACCAAGGATATGCTTGAGGCTGATCTGGATACCCACGAGAAGAATGCGTTCAGAGTTGAAGTCTCCTTTAACGGCATTGAAACTGATGGTGTCCACAATGATCTCAGAGGCCAGGCTTTAAACAGCGATGCCGTTCTGAAAGACGGAGAGAATGATAATGTCTGAACCAGTTCCTTATGAGTTTACGCCTCTATCAGTAGCGCAGGCGAGACTATACAATGCAGTAAATGCCGCGATGGGGACAGGCGCGGTCTTTAAGTTCAGTCCTCTTAATGTCTTTGATGGCGAGGAAGTGGTTAGCGCTTTCCTTAATATCAATGGTGCTGTTCTGAAGATATCAGCACTGTCTGATGATTTTTTGAATGAAGAGCCTTTGTTAAGGGATATCAATACCAGATCTCTTCCATTTGAGGTTTTATCAGCAAGTCTGGAGATGGTGTTCACAAAGGAGATTGAGTATCTTTCCTCCAAGGTAAATGCTTATATTACCTTCTGTGATCCACCGGTTTCTTTTTCATCAGTATTCAATCTTTACTGTACCCTGAATCATGAAACCTGCTCTATTCCTCTGAAAATAGAGATCCCAAGTGATGATGCTGCCTTTAATCTGGCTCATATGTTTGAGAATCTTGAGAAGACTGTAAACGAGGGGCTGCTCCATAACCTTGGTATAGAGCTTGGCTTTGATATCGGATATGTGACCCTTAAAACCCGTGATCTCAAGGATCTGGCCTGCGGTGATATTCTGATACCGGATGTTTATCTTTATGATTCCAATCTTACCTATGCGAAGCTTGGAAACAAGTATCTGGTTTTCGACCTTGTAGAAGGGCAGGCTTATTTTAAAGGCATAAAAACAGTTGCAAATGAGGAGAATATAAACAATATGAGCGATAATACTCAAGATATGTCAATGAATGAAGGCGCTTCTCAGATTGATGAAACCGGTACTGTTAATACAGATGATCTTAATTTTGACGTTGCCTTTGAGATTGACAGAAGATCACTTACCTACGATGAGGTTTCAACCCTGAAGCCTGGTTCTGTACTTACTCTATCCTGTTCAAAGCAGTCTCCTGTTTCTATCAAGGTTAACGGAAAGATTGTAGGATCAGGTCGCCTGGTTGATCTTGGCGATAACATTGGTGTTCAGATTACAGAACTAAAGAGCTGATTTTATGGGAACTGATTTCAATCATTTTAACTTTCTTGTCCTGATGGCCGTACTCGGCATTATGCCGATTCTGGTCACAGTGGTGACTTCCTACTGCAAGATTGTTATTGTTCTCTCTCTAATCAGAAATGCTCTTGGTGTTCAGCAGACTCCTCCTGGTATGGTGCTGGCAGCTCTGTCCATGATTCTGTCGGTATTCATCATGGCGCCTGTGGGCAAACAGATTGTGGATGATCTTGATGGTGTTCATTTTGAAAATCACAGTATCGTTCAGATTGTTGAGGATCTGAATACATATTCAAAGCCTCTAAAGGACTTTCTGATTGTGAATACAGATATTCGTATCACAAAGGCCTTTGTGAGTGCCTCAAAGAAGATCTGGCCTGAGGAGATGCGAGATTCAATTGAACCTGACAATTATCTTTTTGTCATCCCTTCTTTTGTGATTTCTGAGCTTACCAAGGCATTCCAGATAGGCTTCCTGCTTTATCTTCCTTTTATTGCCATTGACCTGATTATATCCAACATCCTCCTGGCTATGGGTATGATGATGGTGTCACCAATGTCGATCTCTCTGCCTTTCAAGCTGATGCTGTTTGTATCCTTAGATGGCTGGCTGAAGCTTACTCAGGGCCTTATGTACAGTTACTCGTACTAGCTATTCTGTTCTGTATCAGTACTCAAAGAGAGGTTTTGAAGCCTGATACAGACAAACTTAACTGCAATTTTTTTCTGTTTCACTTCAAAAAGCCGCCTCTTTTTTTTTGCATCATCGTATTTGTGTCCTAAGAGCAGTTTCTGGTAGTAGAAAAATGGTTCTGTTTCACGAATTTCAGTACATCGGAAATGAATTTTGTTTTAGTTGAAAAAATCTGATGCCGGCGCTGTTTATTATCATACTATTTGAAATTTAAGTATATTTTTTATTTTGTTTTTTATTTTAGTTATGTAACTACATTTTCTTTAGTAAAAAAATCGTGCTTATTCTCACAAATGTTTTTATAAGTAGTCCCATAACTCATAAAATAAATTATTATATATAGGAATAGTTACAAAATTATAATCTTACAAAGGAAAAGATTATGTCTGAAAGAATAAACCACAGCGTACGTATTGCCAATCAGAATAATGTTGAGCAGAATAATGCTCTTAACCAAAACCAGCAGCCGAATGTTAGAAATTCTGTTCCTAATCCTGAAGTGAATTCCCTGGCCAATGCCGTAAGAAGACAGGCTGATGCTGTGAACCAGCAGATTGCTAATCAGCAGCAGAATCAGGGGGGGAATATTTTGGAGAATGCTCCAAATCTTTATCAGGATCCTGCGCTGAATCTAAATCAGCCACAGAACCAGCCTCTTAACTCAGAGACTATTCTTTCTAATGCCAAGAGTCTAAACAATGGAAATCAGGATATTTCTCAAATGGATGAGGCTCTGTTTGTTACCAGATTTATCCAGGAGACTCAGGGCTTTGAAAATTATCAGCTGACAGGTAAGGATGCTCCAAATCTGGCTAAACTGCAGGAACTTGCTTCAGACTGCGATCTCGATTTCAAAATCCAGTGTGCAAAGCATTTTAAGAAGACAGCTCCTATCAGGGAACTGCGTGTTCTTTACAACGCATCTACCAACAATGCCCAGCGTGCCTATGTTGATCTTCTGATTTCCCATAGCTTTGCTTCTGTTTTCGCAAGTGAAATCAATGCACAGCTGCCTGCAAACAGAAAGGATCCTGATCTGGAGAAAACTCTGCAGGCTCTGATTGGAAATTATATTGCAGCCTCCTCAAGGGGAGATATTGCCGACGCTAAGGCAGAGCTTCAGGCATTCTTTAACAGCAAAGTGCTTAGAACTGCAAAACCAGGTTTTATAGCTCAGTGTAATCGTGTATTTAACAATTTTATCAATGGTGTAGAGGCTAACAAGACCGCAGCTAAAGATAAGATTGCAGCACTGGCTGGTATGTATAATGAGGCGGTACAGGATATCTCAAAGGCTGACCCTTCCAAGCTTCAGTCCAAGACTTCTCCTTTTGTCTCCAATCTTCTGAATAATGGTCTTCCATCTCAGCTGGGTATTGTTTCCTCTTATGATTTCGGTAATGAAAAGAGTGTTGAATATAATTCCTTTGTTGAGAACAAGAAGCAGATCGACAAGCTTTTAAGTGAGAAGTATGAGCTTGACAGAATCCTTAAGGATTCAGGCCTAAAAGGCTATACCATTGATCAGATAAAGGATCGTATCCGCAGAGAAGCCTTTGGTAACGATCATCTTATGAATCTTGTGGAAAGACACGAGAACAAGAAGTTTGAAGAGCTTAGGGGAAAGGTAGAGGAGCTGTTTAATAATCCTGGCAAGAATGATGCCTTTGCCAATGTGATGATGTCAGTATTCACTCAGATCTCAAGAGATCTGTCCTCACAAAAGGCCGGACAGATGATTGATATTCTGAGGGAAGCTTTCAATAACTTTGATGTTGCTGCTCATGATGGATTTTCTGACAGTCTGAACTTCAGAACTCTGAAGGCTCTGGTCTTAAAGACAGGTGAAAGTCCAGAGCTGAAGGCTCAGTTCCCAGAGGTTATCAGACTTTTGGCTATGAACAGATTTACCTTCAGGGGCTTTACCAATATTTCAGTTCCTGCCGGTGCTACTGAGGAGCAGAAGATTACCGCTGCAGTTTCCATGCTCGAGGAATACGCCAAGGCGGTATCTGATCCTAATAAGGCAAAGGCTCTGCTGTCAGGAAAACTGCAGTCAGCATTTACTGACAGATACACCAAGTTTGCCTATGTGAACATGGCAACCAATCTTGCAAGACTGGCTACCGATCCTGCCTTGAAGCAGCAGTGCGGTTATCTGAAGGCTTTTGTTGCCGTCAAGGATACCGTTGAACTTATTAAGCAGGAGAACAATGCTCTTCCTGCAGGCCCAGATTATGGTGCCGACACTGCAGAGGCCACCGAGCTCCTGGATAAGATCAGCCGTGCCGATCTTTCCGAGATCAGGGCTGAGGATCTCAAGAAGCTACTTGAGTTCGCAGTCAATATACCTCTTCCTCAGCTTAATGCTATCTGGAATACAGTGCTGTACGCCGCATATCATGCCCACATGGGCGAGCAGATTGCCAGCGGTGCAATTGCAGATGCTCCTTCACGTGTTTACTCTCTGAATAATGCAGAAGAGGATCCGTTTGCAGGCCTGAACGGACAGGTAGATGCCGGTGTCCAGGCTCGTAACGAGTTTATCAATTCTCTTGGTGATAATGTCAGGGAAAAAATGGATGCTACAGGTCAGGGTGTGGTAAGAGAAAAGGGCCAGATTTCTACTGTAGACAATATTGCCAAGAGCCTGAACCGTAAGCTTGATGACAAGAAGGCTTTAGAGAGTGTTCTGGTTGCCTCAGACAAGGGTAAGTCTCTTCTTGCTCTCAAGGAGATGCGTCGTGACATCTATACCTTTGGCGATAAGTGGTCTTTCAGTGCCTATGATGATATTACCGATCCGGATGAACTGATCAAGATCGGCATCAACAAGAAGAAACTATACCAAATCGTCAACAAGAACGAGAAAATCACCGCAGAATACAGAGCTAAGCTTGAGGCTCGCGATGAAGCCATCGGTATGCCTGCCATCAACAAGCTGCTGTCTGCACAGAAACAGTCTCCGGACGATGCTGTAAAGGGCGAGAATGTTGCCGTTACCATTTCTCTTTTAAGAGATAATCTTGTGGATGATGCCTCTCAGCTTGATCCTGCAATCTTAAGAGGTTACGGTATTGATAACAAAGACTTGATTACCTTCAGCAGGGAAGAGCTGAATTTTGCCAAGGAATATGCCGAGTATGAGCTGAGAAAGCAAAAGGATCCTGCTCTGCCTGAAGATCAGCGCTTCCCAGCCGACAGGGTTAGTGCTTTTAAGCAGAAATGTCAGCAGGCTCAGGCAAAGCTTGAAGATGTTCTGGCTACACATGCTAATCAGGATCCTTTATCTAAAGTCGCAAAGCTTCTGATTAACAAGCATATGCAGGTATCAGCACTGAATAATGCCGCATCTCTGGCTCTTATGAATGCATCCGGCAAGTACAGGACCGATCATCCTAATCTTGATTATGAAAATCTGAGCGCAGAAGAGCAGGCTGCAATGAATCGTGAGGTTCGTGAAAATGCTCTTACCCTACAGAATCAGTATATTGATGCTGTAATTAACGGCACATTGAATGCCAAGAAAGATCTGGTCAATACGCTGGTAAGTGATTTAACCACCAAGCTTCATATCTACGATATGGATCAGATCCAGAAAATAGCCGGCGCTACTCAGGAGGCAACACTTTCTGTTGCTCAGAAGAAGGAGCTTATAAGCAATCTTAAGATCTTAAATCAGAATATTGATACCAGCTCTTTCACTGCGGTTCCTGAAGATCCTGAGCATGGCAAGACAGCCTTCAGTCGTGATCTTTCAGAGCTTAACTCCGCTTCTGATGAAACCTTTGGAGAAAAACTCAATGCATTCATTGTCAACCATCTGAATCTTGAGAATACCTCTACTGCAGACTCACTGATTGTCTACAAGGCTCATAAGAACAATGGTGTGGCAGATGCAGGAAAGACTTCTGTACAGAGCGCTTTGTCTGATGCTGCAATGCAGGCAGGTGCAGGCACCAATCTTGAGAAGATCAGGAACGCCTACATCAGCGGCTACGGAACTGACAAGCGCAACAAGGATGCCTTAGAGCTGGATACTCAGTTAAGGAAGGGCGACTCTGAAGTTCTGGTTCCTATTGCCAAGGATCTTCTGGGCAGAAGTGCTGTTCGTGACGAGGTAAGACTTGCTTCAAGCTATGCCGCTGCCAAGCTCGGTTATGCAAGTAAGAATGAGCTGTATGCAGCATTCAAGGATCCAAAGACCTCTTCAACTGAAAGACAGAAGATCAGAGCTCAGATGATGCGCTGTCTCCAGCTCCGCGGTTTTGATACCAATATGTCAAGACTTCTGACAAATGCTCGTCTGACTGAGTCATCGAGCCTGTTTACATTTACCAAGATGATCAGAAGCGTGAAGTCTCATTTCTTCTCAGCTGTCAACGACATCAGAGGTATCTACAGATCAGCCAAAATTTTCTTTGGCGGTCTGCCTGATGATGAGGCTGAAAAGAGATCTCATGACTACCACGAATATCTGCCTGCTATGAAGGAAATGGTAAGCAGAATCGGAGAGAATGAAATCCGTTATGTAACCCAGAACATGGACTTCAAGGTCAACTTCAATCCTTTAGCTGCGATTGATTTGGTCACCGGCGGTGCACTGGCTAAGAACGATCTGATGAAGGTTAAGGCTTCTCTGGCATTAAATTCTAATGCTGCCATGGCTTTCACCAGAAATCCTGACGGAAAGCTGAGTCTGTTAATCAACTCAAATATCCTAAATGTCGGTCTTGAGGCTAATGCAACCTTCAAACCAGTTATCGCAGGTGGTGCCAAGGCTGGTGCTGGTGTCAGTGCTGGCGGCAGCCGCGTGCTGGAACTGAAGTTTGACAATGATGATGAGGCTGCTGCCTTTATGTGCAAGATGTATACTGCACAGCTGTCCTCAGAGGATGTACGTCTGGCATCAGATACAGCCTCAGGTAATTCCTGGTCGATCAATGGAAAGGTTAAGGTTAGTGCATGTATGAGCAATGTTGTTCAGGGCTTTATGCATACGGATGAACTTGAAGCCATCAACAGGGAAGATGATGATAATGCTAAGAAGGCTTTAATTGAGAAGTATGCAAAGGATCATCCTCTTATGAACAATATTGTTAAGTTCACCAGTCTTGGAGCTCTTGATCTGTCCTACACCTACAACCGAGATTCAAAGACTACTGTTGATAATACCGGTTCAACCCATGAGGTCCGTACAACTCATGAGATCGGCAAGAAGATCAAGCTGTTTGATCTTAAAGCCGGTTCTCATAAGATAGACTACACCGACAAACATCTTGGTGTTGAGGAAATGTTCGATGTCAAGGATGCGGTTGATGTTGTAGGTGACATGGTTATCTCTGGCGTAACCAAAGCTAAAGGCAAAAGCGATCCAAAGAAAGCTGAAGCCTTTGCCAAGACTGTCAAGAAGATTGGAGATGGTATTGATAAGTTCAATCAGTATAATACCTCCATTCTTAAGGCAGAGCATATCCGCAGTTTCCATACCTCTGCAACTACGGGGTTGATTGATCAGGCTACCGACAAGACTGTTTCCAACCAGCTTACCAAGGATGATCTTGATGAACTGCAGTCTAAGGGTCTTATCAACAATGGAATGAGAGCAAAGCTTGAGAAACTGATTGAGGATGGGGATATCAAGCAGGTTACCTTTGTCAGAACCTTAAAGCCATCTCTTTACGAGGCCTTAAAGAACGACAAGAATCTGCTGGAGAAGGCCTGCTACAATGTAACTGATAACTACATGCTAAGTGATGTGATCATTGAATCCAAGGGCGGTCCTTCAACAAAGATCACCAATGAGGACTGGCTTGATATTATCAGCGGAGGCTATGCAAGCTATAAGACAGAGAATAGCTCAAGCTCTAATAATGTTCTGAGAATCAAGGTTACTAATCTGGCTTCAGATTAGTCTGAATAAGAACTTTCAGGAAGGCTCGCAGCTTAATACTGCGAGCTTTTTTTCTGTCTGAGATCTGCTTTTAAGTATATGCAACTTTGTAACTACAAAATATTCTTTTGTGGCTATTCTTGGCTGTTTGAGAAAGTGATTGTTATGCAGGAGAACTGGTGTTTCTATAACTATCTGTTTTGACTTGAATATATGGACTTGAGATTTTCTTTTTGAAGAGCATGTTAAAAAAAGGAGCTACTATATAATGAGCTCCTTCTTTTCGATGTGAGTTTTAGCCTCGGCTTCTGAAAGGTTTTACATCTCGTTTTTCCTTTCCTGTGTATACCTGACGAGGTCTGCCGATTCTGAAGTCCTCATTGGTATGCATCTCATTCCAGTGGGTGATCCAGCCGATGGTTCTTGCAAGTGCAAAGATTACGGTGAACATTGAGGTTGGAATGCCGATTGCGTTCAGAATAATTCCTGAGTAGAAATCAACGTTAGGATACAGATGTCTGGTTACAAAGTATTCGTCGTTGAGCGCGATCTTCTCAAGCTCCGTTGCAATCTTCAGAAGAGGATTGTTGTCAATATGTAGCGCGTCTAATACCTCATGACAGGTATCTCTCATTACAATTGCACGAGGATCGAAGGTCTTGTAAACACGATGTCCAAAGCCGAACAGTCTGAATGGATCATTCTTATCCTTTGCTCTTGCAATGTATTCTGGAATTCTGTCAACAGATCCGATTTCTTCAAGCATACGCAGACAGGCTTCGTTGGCACCGCCATGAGCTGGTCCCCATAGAGAAGCTACACCGGCAGCAATACATGCGTATGGGTTGGCTCCTGAGGAACCTGCCAGACGTACTGATGAAGTGGATGCATTCTGCTCATGATCTGCATGAAGAGTGAAAATTCTGTCCAGAGCTTTTTCAACAATAGGATTAACCTTGTACTCCTCACATGGAGTAGAGAACATCATGTGCAGGAAGTTTGCTGTGTAGCTCAGATCATTTCGTGGATAGACGAATGGATGACCTATTGAGTACTTGTATGACATGGCTGCCAGAGTAGGCATGTTTGCAATCAGACGTACTGCAGTCAGCTCACGATGCTCAGGATCATAAATATCCAGCTTGTCGTGATAGAAGGCTGATAACGCACCGGCCACACCACACAGCACAGCCATTGGGTGGGAGTCACGTCTGAAGGCCTGGAACAGCGATTCCATCTGAGTATGTACCAGGGTATGGTGTTTTACACGGTGCACAAACTCCTGATACTGTTCTTTGGTTGGAAGCTCTCCCTTAAACAGCAGATAGCAGACCTGCAGATAATCGCATTTGGTTGCAAGCTGGTCGATTGGATATCCTCTGTAAAGAAGAATACCGTTCTTACCATCAATGAATGTAATCTTTGAGGTGCATGATGCGGTTGATACAAAGCCAGGATCATAGGTGAAATAACCCTGCTTGCCCAATTCTCTGATATCTATAACTTCAGGGCCGATGGCACCTTTCAGAATAGGCAGCTCAATCGGATCCTTACCAGGAATGATAAGGGTTGCATACTTGTCTAGAGCAGGTAGTTTTTCTTCTATTGCCATTATGATTATTCCTTATCCTTTGTTTAATTAATAAAACGCACTAGTCACAATTTCATTGTAAACACATTCTCATAAATGTATATAGAATTGAAAATATTGGGACTTTGCACTGTTATAGAGCGCACGGTTGTGGGTCATTTTGCCTCTCTGTTCCATATTTACTCAAATTTGTATATGCTAACAGGAATATCTAATTTAAGAGTTAGCTATGAAAAAAGAAGAAATTATGGAAAGAAGAATTCTTTTAACCGAGTGTAAGGATGATGTTGGTCTGATTGCTAAGATTACCAATGTCTGCTTCCTGTTTCATATGAACGTCATTCGTCAGGATCAGTTCGCTTCTCATGAAGATAACAGATTCTTTATGAGAACCGTTATTGAAGGCAACTTCAGTGATGAAAAGATTTCTGAGACTCTAATCAATACCGTTGTCAATGTTCTGCCTGATGGCGCCATTGTCCGTCTTAAGGATGAGTCAAAGCGCAGACTGTGTGTCCTTGTAACCAAGGAATCTCACTGTCTGGGTGAACTGCTGATGAAATCCTATTCAGGCGCAATGAATGCTGATATTGCTCTGGTTGCAGGTAATTATCCTGAATTAGGAGCTTTAGCTGAGAAGTTCGGAGTCCCATTCAAGCTCGTTTCCTGTGAAGGTATCACCAAGGAAGAACAGGAAAAGAACATGATGGATGTGATTGACGAGTGCAATCCTGATTATGTGATTCTGGCAAAGTACATGAGAATTCTTTCTCCAAACTTTGTAAATCACTACCCATTAGGTAAACTCATTAACATTCACCACTCCTTCCTTCCTGCATTTATTGGTGCAAAGCCTTATCATCAGGCATACGACAGAGGTGTGAAGATTATCGGTGCAACAGCACACTTTGTTACCAATAACCTGGATGAAGGTCCAATCATTGAGCAGGATGTTATCAAGGTAAATCACCGTTACGATCCTCAGACTCTAGCCAAGGCTGGTCATGATGTCGAACAGATGGTTCTGATGAGAGCTGTTAATAAGGTTTTAGATGACAAGGTCTTTATTCACGGCAATAAGACTGTAGTTTTCTAAAACTGATTCTGTTTTCTGCAAGGCACTATATATTACGGTATACAGTGCCTTTTTTGTATCCGGAATCTGATGTCCAGTGAAATGGTGGAATAGAAAAAAGGACAGCATGAAAGTTTGAATAAATAACAGGCGGATATCTCAGATCGGATTCTGCCTGTCTGTATCTATTAAGGTGCCAGTCTTACTGGAGTCTGCCAGACATCATCCTTTAGCTCATAGATAAATCTGTCGTGTAGTCTGTTCTCACGTCCCTGCCAGAACTCAACCTTATTGAATTTCACTTTGTATCCGCCCCAGAATGAAGGCAGAGGAATTTCTCCGTTCTTGAACTTCTCCTTCATCTCAAGGAACTTGCTTTCAAGTATTCCTCTTGCTGAAATCAGGTGGGACTGGTTGGAGGCCCAGGCTCCAATCTGACTTCCTCTTGGTCTTGAGTGGAAATACTTTAAATCCTGAACAGGGGACTGTCTTACCGCCTCTCCTATGAACATAACCTGTCTTTCCAGCATATACCATGGGAAGAGCAGACATACCTTTGGGTTATTTTTGATATGCTGAGCTTTGCGAGATCCAAGATTTGTGTAAAAAATCAAATTTTCACGATCATAGTCTTTTAGCAGGACCATGCGGGAGTATGGCTGATTGTTTTCGTCAACAGTGCTTACAACTACACCGTTAGGATCGTAAATCTGTGAATCAATAGCCTGTTTAAGCCATTTTTCAAAAAGATCAATTGGATGCTCGGTCAAATCAGACTCTTCAAGTCCACCCTTAGTGTAACTTCTTCTTAAATCTGCAACATCAATCATTTTAAATTGCCTTATAAATTAAACAAAAAAATGTGATTTACTCAAAATACGTGAATTTTTGTATATATCAAGTGTCAATTCTACATTTTATGTCACATTTGTTTAGTAACTATAGGTACATAATGGTAAAATCTTATTGTATAAGAAAATTATTACTTAATTGTAATTTTTGTTTATAAA
>JAEEGL011492313.1_pt1 | contig 21335 bp, 17 predicted proteins | sample 9134231 | NCBI WGS metagenome assembly JAEEGL01 (sample SAMN16246548, study PRJNA631951) | gut metagenome | biome: gut microbiome; feature: rumen; material: fiber-attached | host: Bos | place: Iran: Karaj | collected 2018-10
GCATCCCGCACGAGGTTTTGAACGCGAAGTATCACGCCAAGGAAGCGGAGATCGTCGCGCAGGCGGGCAAGCTCAACCAGATCACGATCGCCACGAACATGGCGGGCCGCGGCACGGACATCCTGCTCGGCGGCAACCCGGACTTTCTGGCGCGCCGCGCGATGCGTCAGGAGGGGATCGAGGAGGAGCTCATCGACGAGGCGACCGGACATGCCGAGACCGAGGACGAGGCGGTGCTTGCCGCGCGTGAGCAGTACGCGAATCTGTATGCCGAGTTCAAGAAGGAGACCGACCGCGAGCACGAGGAGGTCGTGAAGCTCGGCGGTCTGCACATCATCGGCACAGAGCGGCATGAAAGCCGCCGTATCGACAATCAGCTCCGCGGCCGTGCCGGCCGACAGGGCGACCCCGGCAGCACGCGCTTTTATGTGTCGCTGAAGGACGAGCTGATGCGCCGCTTCGGCATGGACCGCATGGAAGGCCTGATGACAAAGCTCTCGCCCGACGACGCATACCCGATCGAGAACAGCTTCATCACGCGGCAGATCGAGAACGCGCAGAAGCGCGTCGAGGCTTCGAACTTCGATACACGCAAAAACGTTCTGCGCTACGACGACGTCATGAACAAGCAGCGCGAGGTCATTTACGGCGAGCGCCGCAAGGTTTTGATGGGTGAGGACCTTAAAGATCAGTTCACGAAGATGATCGACGACACCGTCGAAAACATCGTCAACGCCTATGCAAGCGAGCATTCGAAGCCCGAGGAGTGGGATATCTCCGCGATCGAAAGGGAGCTTTCCGACGTCTGCGCGGCCGACGCGACGGGCCTATTGCACAGCGCGGCGCTGAAGCGCCGCAGCGAGCTTGTTGACCGGTGCAAAGACTTTGCCGAGAAGCAGCGCGCCAAGAAAGAAGCGGAGCTTACGGAACAGAAGGTCGACATGCGCGAGGTCGAGCGCATCATGCTTTTACGCGCGGTCGACACGAGCTGGAGGGTTCAGATCGCCGCAATGGATCAGTTGAAGCAGGGCATCGGACTTCGCGCCTATGCGCAGACCGATCCGGCGAACGCCTATTCGAGCGAAGGCGCCGATCTGTTCGACGCGATGATCGAACGCATCCGCGAGGAAGCGGTAAAGAACCTCCTGCGTGTGCAGGTGCGCAAAGCGCCCGTGGAGCGCAAGCAGGTCGCAAAGCCGGTCGACACGCCTGCGCCGGACGGCGACAAGCCGAAGGTTTTGAAGCGTGCGGCCAAGATCGGCCGCAACGATCCCTGCCCCTGCGGCAGCGGCAAGAAATACAAGAACTGCTGCGGCAGAAACACATAAGCGTTCGGCCTGATGAAACCTTGGTTTCATCAGGCCGGATTTTTCAGTTCCCGCCTATCATCCTTCGGATGATGCGAGCGGCGATCCACTTCGTTACAGCGGCAGATCGCGCGCTTCCCGCGCGTACCATCTGCAGGGAGTCAAATCCGCCGCGCATGTCGCCGGATTTGACGGATTGGGTTTCCGCGTTTTGTTTGTTGTTTTCTTATATTCCGTTTTGCAAAAGGACCAAGACCGGGTCCTTATGATTTTTTTATGATACATGGGAACTTTTCGGCCCGCTTCTGCGTCTACCTTATAGAATGATCATTCAAAAAGCATTGCCCGGACGGGAGATCAACGGAGGATACCGATGGCAGCGATACACGACGATGCGTTTGTCGAAGAGGTCAGAAGCATAAAGAAGACCGCATTCGGCGTAGCGTATCTGATCCTGAAAAACACATACGACTGCGAAGACGCGATGAGCGCGGCGATTCTGAAGGCCTACGCGCATCGCGACAAATTACAGAAGCGGAGCAGCTTCCGCGCCTGGTTTCTGCGTATTCTGCGAAACGAGGCGTACACCGTTTTACGCGAGCGCCGCAAGGTCTTTGAGACAGATGAGATCCCCGAAACGCCCCGGCCGTTTCCCGATGCGGAGGAGTCGCTCGATCTTCGGGCGGCGCTGATGAAGCTTCGGGAGGATCAGCGAAACGTGCTGTTTCTGAAGCAGGAGGGCTACTCGATGGAGGAGATCGCAGCCGTGATGAACGTTCCCGTCGGTACGGTCAAGTCGCGCATTTCCCGCGCAAAGGACACGCTACGCAAGATTCTGGAGGAAAACGATTATGAATAAACGAATCATTCGCGTTTCCGACGCAATTCCCGATATGCCCGCCTCGTTCGACGCGGCGGTGGAACGGACCCTGCAGACGGTCTGCAAGAAACGGCAGAGCGCGCCGCTTCGCGCAGTCGAAACCGTGACCGAGACGGAAACAAAGACAAAGCTTACCCGCTGGGAACGGGCCAAAAAGATCATGGTCGCATCCGTGGCGGCGGTGTTCGCCGTGCTGTCGCTCGGCATCGGCGCGATCGTTATCTCGCGGGGGCTGCAGAACAAGCAGTACGAAGCGGCGCAGCCCGGTAATCGCGTTTCGGAAACTTCCTCGGAGCAGTCCTCTGCGACCGACGCGATCACGGAACATACCTATCGGATCGAACTGTGTCCGTCGTTTGACGAGAACACGGAGCCGGTCTCGCCGGAACCCGCGCAGGAAAACAAGATCTCGGAAAAGCTCCGAACCGCGCTTGAAACAACGACGGAGGAATCGCTCGATCTTTATGTCTGGTTCAAGGACGACAGCATGGAGGAAGCGGTGCAGGAAAAGATGCAGCGCACCGATCCCGAACTGTACGAGTTGTACCGGAAGAAACTGAACAACGAACCGATGACCGATGCGGAGACCGACCGCGTGATTGAAGGCGCGCGCGCCGTATACACCGAGGTATATCAAAGCATGAACCGCGACCGACTGAACGCGAACCTGACCGACGGGCAGATCCTGTATCTCGGCGCTTACGGCCCGATGTGCATCGTGAGCGTGCCGACGGTTATGGTCGAAGGGCTCGCCGAGAGCGGTGACGTCGTTTATCTCGATCTCTTCGAAAACATGACTTCGACGTCGAGCGCGGAGGGCGATGGCGTCGGGCTATCCGCGATCCGTATGAGCATTACGGAGCTTGACGTGAATCCCGGCACGCTGCAATGGACGACCGAGCTGCGTCTTAAAAAGAACGGCGAAGCGGAAAACCCGCTTAAGGCGCTGACGCGCGTTGCGCACGGAGAAGCGCGCTGCAAGTTCTATAACGCCGACGGCCTTCTCACCGAGGACGCGGGCGCAAAGCTCGTCGAACTGGTGTCTAAGGATAATAATTATGTGGCGACGGAGGACGAAGCCGATTGGATCGTCCGTATCTCCTCGGTCGCTGCCATGCCGCAGGTGTATGATTCGTTCCCGGCAGCGCTTCCGCCGACCGGCGAGATCACGGTTGAGCAGACCTTCTTCCTCGTGGACGCCGCGGCGGACGGCGAGGGGCTTCCGGTACTCCTCAGCCGCGTGCACCAGTCGTTTACGTTCGACGCCGAAAAGCTTCTGAACGTGAAGGAGCCCACGCACATCGACGTGCCGCTTTCGGGCGAAATCATCCTGACGGTACGCACCGGGACCGGCTACCGGAATGAGCGCGCGGCACTGGACGGCGCGACACTCGACGCCGAGATCCACTATACCAAGACAGGCGTCTTCGTGATCGTCTCGATCAAGGATCCGGGGAGCCTCACCGAAGCGCAGCGGGACGCGCTTCTGCAGGCGATGAACAATCCGTGGAATGTCAACGACTGCGCGCTTGCCTGCGTCGACGCCAACGGCGATCAGCGCATGGTCTATCATCTGAGCCGCGCGTTCTGGGGCACGACGAAGCTTGCCCGGTTCGAGGCGCTTGTGCTGCCGGTGGAATACGCGTCGGCCCAAACGCTGGAGTTCAGGCTCTGTGCATTCTTTGTGACAGGCGAGGCGGGCGGCGAACGCAACGAGGATTGGCGTTGGGACGTCAAGGACGGCGCGCTGCCGGAGCTTTTGACCGAGTGGCAATCCCTCGGCACGTTCATGCTCCCGCTGACCGAAGCGGCGCAGACCGCGGGCACAGACACGCCCGTCAAGGCGATCCGGTATCACGGCATGATCTATGTCACCACCGGCCGGGAAGCGGCGGGCGAGGTCGCTGAAAGCGCGATCCGCAGGACGACGGATTCTCCGGTTCCTCTGTCGCAATTGCCGACCGAAGAGGGGCAGACGAATTTCGGCGAAACGTCCTACGCCATGACAATCGACGGTCTTGCGGTACTGGTCGGCAGTGAATGGACGCTTTTTGAGCCGCTGCTGCCGGACACGGACAAAGGCGTATTCGAGGCGGCATACGCGCAGGTCCTTCTCGAACAGTACGAATTCGACAGGACCTACGACGCGCGCCGCGCAAAGATGGAGACCATGTCCGAGGAGGAAGCGCAGGATTACGATACGATCATGGAAGGGGAGGAAAACTTCCTGCATCAGCGCTTCGTGCGGCTGCAGCGCATTTACGAGGTCACGGCCTCCGTCGAACAGGAGGTCGACCGGATGCGGCTTTCCGAGATCGCGTATCTCGACGGGCGGCTGTACTTCGCGTTTGCCGCATCAAAGGTCTGGGCGTTCGACGTCGAGCCGGAGATCCGCATCAACGGGACGCAGTATCACGCGATTGACGAAAGCGGCTTCTTTGCCCTGAAAGAAACGGAAACCGAGCAGTACGCGTTCTATGAGATCGAACCGGGTACGCTTTCCGGCACGGTGCAGATCACGGTCAAAAACAACGATCACGCGTTTTGTTTCACGTACAACGTCGAAGACAGAACCGTCGCGCTTTCGCAGGACGACGTATCGCCGCAAAGCGACGTATCGTATTATTTTCTCGTGGACGGCGTGCCCGTCTATCCGTACGAAGGCTTCCTTTGGGAATCGAAGCCGGAATTGGAAGCGGACGGCATAGGCGTTCAACTCGAGGACGAAGAGGTCCGAAACCGGATCCCCGTCACGGAATACAATGTGGGCATGCCCCTCGTTGTCCTGACGGCGGACGGTTGGAAGCTGGATGAGATCATCGTCTATGACGCCGCATACGAGCGCATCGTAGACGTCGCCGGCAGCAAGATCCCGTGGAAGGAGGGATATGGCTATGTCGCAACGGACCTTCTCCAAACACTTTCGCCCGGCACGTACTACGTGAGTGCGATCGTTTCATACCGCGCAGACAATTACAGCATAGGCAACGAGATCGCGATCTGTCTCAAAATCGGCGCGGAAACGTCGGAAGCGTCGATCCCCGCGATGTTTGTCAGCGGCGGACAGACCGTTGAGCCGTACGTGCTGAAATCCGACCGGGTCGATCCGAAGCGCCTGGGCAGCATCGATGCGATGCCAATCGTCGCACTTTACGACGATTTTTCGATCGACAGCCCGACGGGGATCAAATACATCGACGTCTACGACACGGAGGGTGAGCTCGTCATGCGCGATCTGCCGGATGTATTGCGCCTGAAAACGCTTTCGGAGGGGTATTACCGGCTCGTTGTCATCGTCACCGGGACGGATAAAACGGACTATGCCTGCATCTGCACGCTGAAGGTCAGCAATACGCCGTGCCGGTTCCTCGTGAACCGGAACCCCGTCTATCCGTACGAAAACTTCCTTTGGGAGGACAAGGACGGCCTTGCGGCGGACGGCATGAGCATCTTTTATACTCTCAAGGATGAAAGGATCCGGGGCGAGATTCCCTATTCAATGCTTTGGGACAATACATCCTTCGAGATTGTGCCACGCGACGGATGGGAGTTGGATCGGGTCATGATTTATACGATCAACGGCGATACGACGACACAGATTGCGCGCATCGAGCGCGGCGAGCTTACCGAAACGGAACACGGCTACACGGTACCGCAGATGCTGAAAACGCTTGGGCCCGGGACCTATTATCTCAGCGCGGTGGTCTTGCATTGCGAGGGGAACAACAGCAGGGGCTATGAGTGTGTGATCTGCCTGCAGATCGGCGAATAAGTATGATGAAAGGACCGCGTTTGCGGTCCTTTTTCATATTTGTAGGGTGGATCACATTCGTTCGCGCGGCGACGGAAACAACCCTTCCGTCTCGCTTCGCGATCCACCTCCCCTTGCACAGGGGAGGCAAGAAGACAGCCGACAAACCGTAGGGGCAGATCGAATCCGCCGCCGCAAGGAACACCTGAATGGCCGCTGCGCGGCGCGATATGGCTTCGCCGCGATATGCCTTACGGCACGATATTCCATCGGAACGAGATGCGCCTGCGGCGCGTGAAACCCGTAGGGACGTGCATTGCACGTCCGTTAAAGCAGCGGAAGGGACTACAGAAGACTCGTTGCGTTCTTTCTTCGGGTCTTCCTGTTCCGATATGACCGTTTCGCAGGAACGACGATTCTCCCGACGCCGTTCGGCCCGTTTCCCGGAGGAACAAACATCACATAAACTCGCCGAGATCCCGATCTCGGCAAATAAAAAAAGGCCGGATGAAAATCCTTTCATCCGACCGAAACAAAGCGTCAGTAGTTCTCGCAGTTCACTTCAAAATAGGCTTGCGGATGCGCGCAGGTGGGGCAGATCTCCGGCGCCTTTTCGCCGATCACGATGTGCCCGCAGTTGCGGCATTCCCAGACCTTGACCTCGCTCTTTTGGAAGACTGCGGCGGTCTCGACGTTTTTCAAAAGCGCGCGATAGCGCTCCTCGTGGTGCTTTTCGATCGCGGCGACCAGACGGAACTTCTCCGCAAGCGCAACGAATCCCTCCTCTTCGGCGGTCACGGCAAAGCCTTCGTACATGTCCGTCCATTCGTAATTCTCGCCGTCCGCGGCGGCTTTCAGGTTCTCGGCGGTCGTGCCGATGCCCTCAAGCTCCTTGAACCACATCTTGGCGTGTTCCTTCTCGTTGTCGGCCGTTTTCAGAAACAGCGCGGCGATCTGCTCATAGCCGTCCTTCTTCGCTTTGGACGCGAAATAGGTGTACTTGTTGCGCGCCTGCGATTCGCCTGCGAACGCGGCGAGCAGGTTTTGTTCGGTTTTTGTACCGGTATATTTGCTCATATGTCCTCCTTGTCGTGATCATGAATAAAGCAAATCCGTCGGATCCGGCGACATGCGCGGCGGATCTGACACCTTACAGTTTTTTCCGCCCGAAAATCCGCCGGATTTTAGGCAAAAGCTGAAAACCGGTCGGATGAAAATTCTTTCATCCGACCGAAGCGAAGCGTTTACGCTTTCCACAGCCCGTGCAGGTTGCAGTAGGCATAGACTGCCTCGACCTCGTCGCCCTCGCAGATCTTGAAGCAGACCTCGGGCGCGTCGCCGGGCGCCAGCGCCTTTCTCTGATTGCCGTACTTGGTCTGCAGGCTGACCCATTCAATGTAATGCTCGGGAAGCATCGGATGCGCGGCGGCGCCGATCTTCACCTTGACGCAGCCATTGTTGACTTCGACGACCGGGACGTGCTTTTCAAGCGACGCGTCGGTCGTGCCGGGGACGATCTCCTTCATGGGTTTGCCGCAGCACATCACCGGGACGGGCGTCTTTTTGACGATCGCGATGATCTGGCCGCAGGTCTCGCAGCGATAGAACTTCATTTCCATTGGGTTTTCCTCCTTGTGTGATTGTATGATGAAAAAAACGGTCTTTTGAAAGCATTTCAACAGACCGAGAAGCTCAGAAGCTGCTGAAGCCGTAGGTGTTGACCATGGCGTCCAGCTTGACGCCGGCCTTGCACTGCGGGCATTCGTGGGCCGGGAAGCTCTGGTAGTCTTCCCAGATATGGTTCGTATCGCAGATCGCGGTGACGGGGTAGCCCGCGCATTCCTTCATGTTCGCAAGGATCGAGCAAATGCCGACCGTTTCGCCGCCGTAGTAACGAATCGCCTCGACTGCGCCGAGCGCGGTGTAGCCCGTGGAGACGGACGCGGCAAGAATCAGGACGTGCTTGTCGCGGATCATGGGCGCGGTATTGTCACGGAACAGAAGCTGGCTGCCGGTCGTGTGTTCCGGCGTTACGACGCAGATCGCGCGGCCTGCGTTCATGCTGGTATAGCTCTGCTTGGTGAGCTCGCTCGCCATGCACGCGCCGATGACCTCGGTGCCGTCGAGACAGAGGATCGTATCGACGATCGTGGTCGATTTGAACCGGTTCGCCAGATGGATCGCCGCCTCGCGCGCCTCGGGCAGACAGTATTTCGTCATGGTCAGGTCCACATAGTAGTTGATATGGCTGTGACTGGTCGCAAAATGCCCTTTCGCAACGCGCAGCGGAAGATTGCTGTTTCTGGGGTTTCTGTATTCCCGCATTTCAATCGACATCCAAAGTACCCTCCTGTTGATTGTTACCTTTTATTATACAAATAACGGCCGCGGGTGTCAATGCCGAAGGCCGTTATTTTTGAATGATTATACGGATTTCTGTATTATTTATAGCTGTGCAGCCCCGGCAGCAGCGTGTTGACGCCGATGTAGGTAAACAGTACGCAGACAAATCCGACGACGCCGAAGATCGCAGCGGCCTTGCCGCTCCAGCCCTTTTTGATGCGCAGATGCAGATAGACGAGGTAGATGAGCCACGTCACGAGCGCCCAGGTCTCCTTCGGGTCCCAGGTCCAGTAGCTGCCCCAGGCGTTTTCCGCCCAGATCCCGCCGATGAAAATGGTGACGGTCAGGAACATCATGCCGAGCGATATGCAGCGGTAGCTGATCGTATCGAGCTTTTCCTTTTTCGGGATGTGCGCGTCCCAGAAGCCATTTTCCTTCATGCGATCGCGCACGAGGAACAGGATCGACAGCACGAACGACACGCCGAGCGCGCCGTATGCGACGATGACCGTCGAAACGTGGATGCCGAGCCAGCTGCTCCGAAGTGCCGGCATGAGGTTTTTAATGCTGTCCGCCCCGTTTTCCGCAATGGTTTTGAGCTCGTTGAGCTTCATCAGGCCCGCGTAGACCGCGAGCAGCAGGGTGACGGGGGAACTGAACGCGCCGAGCACCGGGAAATCGAATTTCAGGATGAAGACCAGGCTGACGAGCGCCAAAGCCCAGGCAAAAGCGGTCGCAAACTCATACTGGTTCGCCATCGGCAGCCGTCCCATGTCGATCCCGCGGAGCACGATCGCCGCCGTGTGGACGAGCAGCGCAGCCGCCTGCACGCGGACCGCGAGCTTGGAAAGGATCGGCTTTTTGATCGCGGCGTACAGGAAGTATAATAACATCGCGGCGGCGTACAGCCCGAACGTGATTAGAAACAGAATGCTTTCCGCCCGGATCATTTTCCCGCCTCCTTTCCCTTGCGCCCGGAAACGGCGCGGTCGAATTGCTCCGCAAACAGCGTTGCAAGCTTTCTGCTCTTGCCGTTCACGGTCCATGTGCCGTCCGCGTCGCGCACCGCCCAAACGGTCTCCGGCACCACATACAGCGCGAAGAACAGGCCGAGCGAGGTCAGCACTGCGCCGACGAGCACGAGCCACGCAAACGAATCCTTCTTGACGCGAAGCTGCGTGTCGAGCGGCTCGGAAAGCACGAGCGAATAGGGAAACGGCGCGAGGCTGATCTCCTCGCCGGGTCTTACGGTATCGTATCGCCACGGCGCGATCTCGCCGCTGATATAGCGCGTCGTATAAATGACGCCGTTGACGGCGTCGATGCGGTCGACGACCAGAACGAGGTCCGGGATCGCCTGCAGGGAGACTTCGCCGCCGATCTCAATGAGGTCGGATTCGGTGTAGACGGGCTCCAACGATCCGGAGGCTGGGTCGTATTCGTTCAGCGTGACCGAAAGCACCTGACCGGTCGCGACCTGATAAAACTTATAGCCGTGCAGATTTGCCGGATGGTTGACGCTTGCGGTGCCGGTCTGCGTTCCGCCGTCGGGCATGCGCAGGATCAGCGTCGAGGTGTATTGCTCGATGTAGCCGCCGTCGTTGCGCTCGATCGCAAAATCCGAGATCGTGACCTCATACGTCGTGTCCCCGATCCTCGCGGTATGCCCGGAGAGTCCGTAGACGGTGTCGGTGAACAGCGTCATCTGCCCGAGCGCGTAGCCAAGCACGATCAGCACGATCCCGATATGGCAGACCCACGCGCCCCAGAAGCCGGAGCGGTTGCGGTAAGCGAAAACGACGTCCCTGCCGTCGACGGTCGTTTCGATCGGACGGTAGAAATGCAGACGGCGAAAAACAGGCTTCGGATCAGCAACGCCGGAGGCGGCTGCGGTCGGCGGTTCGGATATCGCGTGCTCGATCCGGGCGGCGTCGCGCGTCTTCCTGATCAGCGGGCGGACGCGGCTGACGTTGCACAGCAGCACGGACAGGCAGAGCAGCGCGACGAGCAAGATGAACCACCAGCTGTGGAACACGTCGTCGAGATGCAGGCTGTAGATCAGCGCGCCGCCGCGCTCGCCGTACTGCGCGGTATAGTAGGCAACGACGTCCGATTCGCTTGTAATGACGACGGGGAGCGCGTTCCGCTGCGGGATGAAGCTGCCGAGCATGCAGAAAACGGCGACCAGCACCAGAAGCGCGATCGCAAACTTCATCGAGATCAGAAACGCATAGATTTTTTTCAGAACCTTCATAGATGAACGGTATAAGAATGCGGCAAAGGATCGCCGTCCGGCAGTCCTTTGCCGCGTCTGAGTCGTATTATTTCTTCGGCTCCTCCTGCGGGAACAGAGCGACGGCCTCCTTCAGAAGCGCTTCCGTTTCCTTGACGCACAGATCCGAGACCTCGGTGCTGTACACGTTCGGAGAATCCTTGCCGTAGCAGAGATCGAAGCTCTTCTGCGCCTTTTCAAGCAGCTCGCGCGCTTTCTCGATCACGTCGGGCTGCGCCTTGCCGGCCTTGATCTGTTCGTCGACGAAGATCAGCTGATTGGCAAGCGACAGTTCCTTCACGCCGCGGTCGACGAGCTTCTCCGCCACGTCGAGGCAGTGCATCGAAAGGTCGGAGTTGTGCGCGCCTTCGGAGTTCTCGACGTAGCAGAAATCGAAGAACCACTGCGCCTCGCGCTGGATCTCGCGGAGCTCGTTCAGCACGGGCTCGCTCAGCTTGTTCGCTTCGACCGCCTTTGCAAGCTCGTTCGTATACGCTTCGAGCTTTTCGCCGATCCGCTTCTCTTCGCCGGTGATGCGGCTCTGGATGTTCTTCACGTATTTCACCATGTCGGTGTCGCCGTGGCACTGCGCGCAGGAGGCGAGCAGCGACGCGTCGTTCAGCGGGCTTGTCAGCGTGTGGCTGTGGTAGATCGTATGATCCTTCTCGTCCTGCACGACCGGCATGTGGCAGTCGGCGCAGTTGAGCGATCCGGCATGCTTGCCGTAAAGCACCGTTTCCATCTCGGGATGCTGCACCTTCAGCATGCCCGCGCCGGTGGTCTTATGCGTCCAATCGGAAAAGCCCAGATCCTGATAGTACGAATACATCGCCTCCGGCGTCATCTCCTCGACGGAGTGATACGGCATCGTGGTCTCGGCGGTGGCCTTATCGAAGTGATATTCGATGTGGCACTGACCGCAGGCGAGCACGGCGGGGTCGATCTTCTTCGCGTTGTCGCCGAGCGCTTTCGTCACGTAGGTATGCGTGACGGTGAGGTTGGTCTCCTTGGGCTCCTTGGCACTCGGATCGACGACGTGCCATTCGTTCGGCGTATTGCCGTGGCAGGTGTAGCAGCTGACGCTTTCCGCGCCATTCGCCGTAATCTGCGCGTGGACCGTTTTAAAGTCCTCGGCGTACACAGCGCCGTTCGTCGTTTCCACGAGCTTGGTGAAGTTCGGGGTCTTGCAGGTCAGACAGTTCGCCTTCTGCGGCTTGCCCTCGATGTTCGTGCGGCCCGTTTCCAAAACGTCCTGCATGGTGAACTCGTGTCCGCGGGCGGCCTTGTAGTCCACCGCGAAGCCGTAGCCCGCATACAGCTTGACGAGATACGGATCCTCCTTGAGGTAGTCCTCGGCGTTGATCTGATAATCGCCCTTGGCAAGCTTGGAGTCGGCGATGTGTTTCATCACGTTCGACGTTTTCGCCCAGTCGTTCGCGCCGATCACACCGTCCTTATTCGTGGCGCTCGGGGCTTCGACAGCCTTCAGAGCTTCGTAATCAATGTCCTCGCGCGAGAGGGGACCGGGTTTATACTTGATGTCCCTCCTCGCGACGATGCCGGCGAGCGCCAGGATCGCGATGATCACGACGACCGCGCCGATGATGAGCTTTGCAGCCTGATTGCGTTTTTCCATAGCTTATGCCTCCTTTTGCGCGGGGCAGGGCGGGGTGATGACGTGCGACGGACACTTCTCCGCGCACTTGCCGCACTGCGTGCACTTCGCGTAATCAATGCGCGCAAGGTTGCCGTCCATGTGGATCGCGTCAAACTGGCACTGGCGCGTGCACAGCGTACAGCCGATGCAGCCCGCGGAGCAGACCTTTTTGACCTGCGGTCCCTTATCGCGATTCATGCACTGCACCGCGACGAACTTGCTTTCGGGCACGAGCTCGATGAGCCCCTTCGGACAGGTCTTGACGCACAGCCCGCAGGCGACGCATTTCTTGCGGTTCACGACCGCGACGCCGTCGACGAGCTTGATCGCGCCCTGCGGACAGACGCTCACGCACGAGCCGAGGCCCATGCAGCCGTAGTCGCAGTTCTTGAGATTCAGACCGGCGAGCGCCGCCGCGCGGCAGTCGCGGATGCCGGTGTATTCGCCCTGCATGCCGGAGGCTTCACAGGTGCCCTTGCAGCGCACGAACGCGACCTTGCGTTCGAGGATCTCCGCGTCGGTGCCCATGATGCCGCCGATCTTCTCGGCGACCGGACCGCCGCCCACGGGGCAGACGTTGACCGGCGCGTTTCCTGCGACGATCGCCGCGGCCGCCGCGTCGCAGCCCGCAAAGCCGCAGGCGCCGCAGTTGTTGCCGGGCAGGCATTCGCGGACCTCCGATTCGCGTTCATCGACCGGGACAAAGAACTTCTTGCCCGTGAACACGAGGCCGAGACCGACGACGATGCCGATGACGGTGATGACGACGGTGGCGTACAGAATGATCATTGACCCACCCCCTTCAGGACCGTTTCAATGGCGGGCTGCAGCTGCAGGAAGCCCATAAACGCGATGGACATCAGAGCGGCAGCCAGCATGACGACGGGCGCTCCGCGCACGGGACGGGGGATATCCTCCTCCACCAGACGGGAACGGATGCCGGCGAGCAACACGATCGCGATCGTGTAGCCGACCGCCGTGCCGAAGCCGGAGAAGACGCTCTCGATGAAGTTGTAGCCGAACTTGTCGACGTTGTCGATCGCAATGCCGAGCACCGCGCAGTTGGTGGTGATCAGCGGCAGATAGATGCCGAGCGATTTGTAGATCGCGGGGGACTTCTTTTTGAGGAACATTTCGACGATCTGCACCAGCGCCGCGATGACCAGGATGAAGATGATCATCTTCATGAAATCAAGGCCGAGCGGATGCAGAACGAGGCTGTAGAGCGCGCTTGCGACCGCGGAGGCGATGGTCATAACGAAGATGACCGCGCCGCCGAGCGACGCCGACGCCTTGATCCTCTGGGAAACGCCGAGGAAGGAGCAGATGCCGAGGAACTGATTGAGAACGACGTTGGAGATCAGCGCGTTCAGGATCACGATCAGAATTAAGCGGATCATTTTGCTTCCTCCTTTGCTTCTTCACAGCGCATCGCGCACTTTGCGCAGCAGCCGTCGCAGCCGTCCGACTCGACGAGCTGACGCTGACGCGTCTTGATGCCGATCGCGTTCATGACGATGATGAACACCGCGATGATGATGAACGCTCCCGGCGGTTGGGTCATGATGCGGATCGCGTACTCTTCGGGGAAGACCTTGAAGCCGAACACCGTGCCGGCGCCGAGGAGCTCGCGGAAGAGACCGGCGAGCGTCAGCGCAACGGTGAAGCCGAGGCCCATGCCGATGCCGTCCATGACCGACAGCCCCGGCGTATGCTTGTTCGCGTACGCTTCGGCGCGGCCGAGGATGATGCAGTTGACGACGATCAGGTCGATGTAGGTGCCGAGCGCCTCGTCGACGGAGGGCAGATATGCCTTGATCAGCAGCTTGACGACCGTGACCAGCGACGCGACGATGACGATGTAGGCGGGGAGACGGACCTGATCCGGAATGACGTTGCGCATCACGGAGATCAGGAAGTTGGAAAGCACGAGGACCGCGAGCGTCGAGAGACCCATGGATACGCCGTTGATCGCCGCGGTCGAGACCGCCAGCGTCGGGCACATGCCGAGCATCAGGACGAGGGTCGGGTTTTCCTTGATGAGGCCGTTGTACAGCCGTTCCATATACGGATTCTTCATATTACTTGCCTCCCTCCATGATCACATTTTGGAAGAAGTCGAGGCCTGCGTTCACGGCGTTTTTGACCGCCTTCGAGGTGACGGTCGCGCCGGAGATCGTGTCGACGTTTTCCGTGGAGGTCTGTCCGACGAACAGATCCTTGAACGCCGGTTCGTCCGCCTTGGAGCCCTTGCCGGGCGTTTCGTTGAGCTCGATGAACGCGATCTTCAGGATCTTGCCTTCGGGATCGACGCCGAGCGCGAGCTTCAGCGGGGGATTGTAGGCGTTGCGGTTGGTGATCGCAAACACGTATCCGACGGTGTTGCCGTTCGCGTCGACCGCCTCGAGGACCTCGTCGACCGTCGTGGAGCCGAACTTGCTGCCGCCGTAGCTGCCGCCGCCGAGCGCTTCGATCGCTTTGCTTGCCGCGTCGACGTCCTTAAAGTCCGCCGCGGTCTCGCAGACGATCTTATAGGACTCGCGCTTCTTTGCAAGTTCGTTCGCCTCGATCGGACCCTTGGTCACGGAGAACACGCCGGACAGCGCGAGCCCCGCGAGCACCGCGATGATCGTCAGCGCGATGACGGGCTTCGGGATCCGCTTGAGAAGCGGGGGCTTCTGTACGCCCTCGGCCTTTTCGATCGCATGCTTGCGGTACGCATAGGGCTTCGGGATGATGTACAGGTCGATCAGCGGCGTGAACAGGTTCGCGATGATGATCGAGTAGCTGAAGGAGTCCGGATCCTTGCCGAAGATGCGAAACAGCGCGCCGATGATACCGATCATGCAGCCGTAGACAAACTGGCCGAGGCGGCTCACCGGGGAGGTGGTGTAGTCGGTCGCCATGAAGAACGCGCCCATGACCACGCCGCCGCTGCACAGATGCGCCGCGAGGAAGCCCGGATCGAAGCCGTGACCGCCGAACAGCGCAAGCACCAGCGTGAACGCGCCGATGACCGAGAAGCAGATCTCGCCGTGGATGATGTCAAGCCCCCACAGCACGAGACCGCCGATGAGCAGCGCGAGGATCGAAGCGCCGATGACGCCGCCCGCGGTGCCGAAGAACATCTGCGTCACGTTGACCATGCTGCCCTGACGGAGCAGCGCGGCGGGCGTCGCGGAGGAAAGCGCGTCGAGGCCGGGATAGCTCGTCATGCCCTTGACGCCCGAGAACGACAGGAGCAGGAAGCAGCGCGCCGCGAGCGCCGGGTTGATGAAGTTTCTGCCTAAGCCGCCGAACAGGCACTTTACGACGAGGATCGCAAAGGCCGAGCCGATGACCGGAAGGAGCACCGGCGTCTCGGGCGAGAGACACAGCGCCAGCAGCATGCCGGTAACGGCCGCGCTGCCGTCCCAGATCGTGATCTTCCGTCTGGTGATGAGACAGAAGAGCAGCTCGGTGAGCACGGCGGACGCGATCGACGCGAGGATGATCCACAGCGCGTTGAGACTGTGGAACTTGACCCAATGCACGACGACGCCGACCGCAGCCGTGGGAACCAGCGCGATCAGAACGATCATCATGATGAACGGGGTCGTCCAGCGGTCGCGGACGTGCGGACCTGCGGAGAGATGCAATGCTTTGTTCATTTGTTGCCTCCCTGTGCCGCACGCTTGCGTGCCATGATCTCGGACTTGGTTTGCTTGAACGTCTGGGTCAGCGGACGCTTCGCGGGACAGATATAGGTGCAGGAGCCGCAGGAGATGCAGTCCAGACCGAAAAGCTTCTTTTCATAGCGCTCGTAGTCGCCCGCGGCGACCGCGTCCGCCATCATCTGCGGCATCAGCCCGTTCGGACAGACCGTGGTGCAGCGTCCGCAGTGCAGACAGGCCGTCATCTTCCGATCGGCCTTTTCGACCGGATCCTCCGCAAGGACTGTGATCGCATTGGTCGTCTTGGTGACCGGGACCTCGGTCGTGCCGACCGCGATGCCCATCATCGGACCGCCGGAAATGACCTTTGCGGCTTCGACGCCTTCCTTGAGACCGCCCGCCGCTTCGATGAGCTCCTGAAAGCTCGTCCCGTCGCGGACGATGAAGTTTGAAGACTCCCTGACCGCTTCGCCGGTGACCGTCAGCACGTGGCGGAACAGCGGTTCGTGATAGAGCACCGCGCGGCCGATCGCGTAGATCGTGCCGACGTTGTCGACGATGCAGCCGACGTCCGCAGGCAGCTTGGTGATCGGATAATCGACGCCCGCGATGACCTTAATGAGACTGCGCTCGCCGCCCTGCGGGTATTTCGTGCGAAGCCCCAGCACGCGGATGCGCTTGTGCCCGTTTGCGGCCTTCTCCATGGCGGCGATCGCTTCGGGCTTGTTGTTTTCGATGGCGATCACGCCCTGCGCGTTCGGAAAGAGCTTCAGGACGATCTCCATGCCCTCGACGATCTCCTTTGCGCTGCCGCGCATGAGCTGATCGTTGCAGGTGATGTACGGTTCGCACTCCGCGCCGTTGGCGATCAGATACTTGATTGCAAGCGGATCCTTCGGAGCAAGCTTGACGTGCGTCGGGAAGCCCGCGCCGCCGAGACCGATGATGCCCGCGTCCTTCACGGCGCTCAGGATATCCTGCTTCTGCAGATTTTCCGCGTCGATCGGCTGCTTCAGGATGCCTTCGGCCTCCGTGTACTGCCCGTCGTTGTCCACCACGACGCACTCCTGCATGGCACCGGAGATCGTGCGGCGCTTTTCCACCGCCTTGACCGTGCCGGAGCAGGAGCAAATGACGTTGGCGGAGACGAAGCCGTCGGCTTCCGCAATGCGGGTCCCGACCAGCACGGGATCGCCCTTCTTGACGATCGCCTTTGCCGGTTTCCCGATGTGCTGTGCCAGCGGGAAGACCAGTTCTCCTTTTGCGTCAAAGACGCGCAGCGCCGCTTTCCGACTCAGATCCTTGTGCTCTTTCGGATGAACGCCGCCGCGAAACGTGTCTCTCACGATTGTGACCCCTCCTTAATGCGTCAGAGATTCATCCGCGCCGTTCCCATTTCGGCGCAGACGTATACACACTATTAGATTAACAGAAAACGCGCGGTTTGTAAACAGCAAAGTCCGCTCTTTTCGGATCGGTTTTTCCGAAGGCCGCCCTTTTCCGATTGCGAAGCGCGGCAGACTGCACCATGTGCGCGAAAAAAGCGAAACAGAAGCGTTTGCTGTGGACAAGCACGACGGCTTGTGATATAATTATACGAACTATTGATTGGGAATCATCGGCATTCCGGCCGTCCCGTCCGCGCTTTGGCGTGATGACGGCTTCGGAAACGGAACAGCCGGGGGAAGGTTGGGAAGAACAGCATGATTTGCCCGAATTGCGGAAAGAACATCACGGCCGAGCAGGACGTTTGCGCGCATTGCGGTCAGCCGACACAGTTTTCATCCAGGATCCGGTACATTCCGAAGGCTGTGCCGTTTGCCGGAGCGTCTCCGGTGAACCCCGCGGCGCCGCAGACGTCGCAGAGACCGGCAGCCTCGCAGCCGTTTGCAGCACCGCAGAAGTCTGCAGACGGAAAGGCTGCTTTGGAAGAGAAGAACAGAACGATCCGCAAACAGCGGATCCTGATCGTGATCCTGGCGATCGAGTCGGCGATCGCGATCCTGCTGACCTGTCTTTTCGGCGTTCTCTCGTGCCGCTCCTGCAAGGATCAAGGACCGAATCCGGAGCCGAAGCCGATGCCGACGGAACGCATTGAGCCCGAACCCGATCCGAAGCAGGAGCCCGATCCGAAGCAGGAGCCCGATCCGGGATCCGAGCCGGAGCAGCCGGACGATCCGGAACAAAGGCCGGAGCACGAACCGAATCCGGAGATGTTCCTGTTCGGCGGTGTGGAAATCAAGAGCGGCTCGGTCGCCGTCAGCGGCATTTTTACGGGGATCAACGGAACGGCGGATCATCCCCGGGTGATCACAAAAAGCGAGATCGAGGATCTGGTCCGGCTGTGTCCGGATCTGGAGACGCTGACCCTGAATCATTGCATTTTGGAAACCTGCGAACCGCTTTCCGGGCTGACAAAGCTGAAAACGCTTGCGTTGAGCTTCTGTTCCGCGGACGGAGATCTGCACGCGCTTTCCGATATCGGCTGGATCCGATCGCTGGTTCATCTGACCGAGCTGGATCTGAGCGGCAATCCGATCTCGGACCTTAAGCCGCTTGAGGAACTGAAGGAGCTTGAGATTTTGCGTCTCCATCACACAAACGTGAAGGAGATCTCATTTTTGGCGGAGCTGAAGAAGCTGCGGCTGATCCATATCGGATGCGGCTTCGACGGCAATCCCATGGATGAGGTCACATGGGACGGCAAGCCCGTCAGTTGGAGCGAAGCGATCGAATACAACCGCGCGATCAAAGCGATCGCTGTGGAAAAGAAGGAAGACAGAATACGGGAAGATCTGAAGACGGCCCTTGAAGAGGGAAAGCTCGACAAGCTGTATTAAACACACATACGCAGGGAAGGAAAAGGATTATGGGAAGCAATTACAAGATGCCCTACAACGTGGACCTGGTGTTCTGCATCGACGCGACCGCCAGTATGGACGGACTTCTGGACATGGTGAAGCGGCATGCGCTGTCTTTTCATCGGGATCTCAGCGAAGCAATGTCCGCAAAACGGAAAGCGATCAACCAGCTCCGCATTCGCATCGTCGCGTTTCGTGATTATACTTACGACGGTCAGGACGCGATGCTGGCGACGAATTTCTTTACGCTGCCGCAGGATCAGGAGATCTTTGAACGCTGCATCGCCGAGATCGAAGCGGATGGCGGCGGCGATGATCCGGAGGACGGCCTCGAAGCGCTGGCGTACGCGATCCGTTCGCACTGGGCCGAGACCGGCGTCGGCATGAAGAACCGGCAGGTCATCGTCGTCTGGACGGATGCGGCGACCCATGAGCTCGGCTTCGGCTGGGAGGAGGAAACGTATCCGCGAGAGTACATGGCGCGCGATTTCAACGAGCTGACGAGCTGGTGGGGCGACATTTCGGATCCCGGCTACATGGACCAGCGAGGGAAACGACTGCTCCTGTACGCGCCCGATGCGCCTTACTGGAACACGATCACCGCAAACTGGGACAACGTCCTGCATTTCCCGTCCGAGGCGGGACAGGGGCTGGACGAGGTCAGCTACGAGGAGATCATCCACACCATAGCCGAAACGGTATGAGGATACGGACGGAGAACCGGACGTGAGAGAGAGAATGAACATACAGCCGATCCTTGGTTTTGAGATCGAACAGAAAAAGGGACGGGGCGAGGACGCTGCCGTCTGCATTGCTCCGCCGCACAGCAAGGCGGCGCTGATCGCGTGTCTGGACGGCTGCGGCGGTTCGGGCGCGAAGATCTATCCCAATGCGGAAAACTGGACGGGAGCGCGGATCGCATCCTATTCCAACGGGCGAATGCTCGCCGCATGGTATGAACACAACGCGCTTGCACGCTTGGGACTGCAGGATTATCCTGCGGAGAGGATCGCGCAGAGCATGGCGCAGGCTTTGCGGGAGAACACCGAACAAATCAAAAACGAGGCGGGCGGCACATCGACCCGCGCGATCGTCAGCAGCATGATCCGCCAGTTTCCGACGACGCTTTCCTGCGCGATCGTTTCCGAAACGGACGACGCGCCGCGCTGTCTTTGGCTTTGGGCGGGCGATTCCCGCGGATTTCTTCTGACGCAGCAGGGGCTCGTGCAGACGACGGTCGACGATATCCGGGGCGCTGCGGACCCGTTCGACAACATCGAACAGGACGGTGTGCTGTCCAACGTGATCTCGGCTGCGCCGTTTCGGATCAATGTGCGCGAGGCGGCGATCAGGAGGCCGTGTCTCGTTCTGACGGCGACGGACGGATGCTTCTCCTATTTCCGTTCGCCGATGGAATTCGAGATGACGCTGCTTGCGACGCTGCAGGCGGCAAAGAGCCTCGCCGAATGGCGGGAGTTTCTGATCGCGCGGATCGGACAGTTTGCCTCCGACGACTATACGATGGAGATCCTGGGCGTCGGCTTTGAGACGTTCGACGCGATCAAAGCGTACTATCTGCCGACGCTGCAGCGCTTCCGGGAACGTTACGGACAGCGTATCGCAAACGCCGGGAGCCGTGAAGAGCTGCGGGCGGTCTGGGAGCAGTATAAAGAGGGGTATCTGAGGACGCAGTTATGAGTGAAATGCGAAGCACGCTGCCGAAGAAAAAGGATAAAGAGCTTCCGGTCATCGCAAATTACAGACTGCTGGAGCCGTGGCGCAACACGAACAGCGGCAACGCGAGATGGTCGTTCGCCGAAAAGAACGGAAAGACGTATTTCATCAAGGAATTTCTGTCTCCGGTCTTTCCTGCCGCAGACAGCGTCTCCAAGGAAACGCGCGACAGAAAACGCGCCATTTGCTACGAGTTTTACGGAAAAAAACGGGAGCTGTATCAGAAGATCGCAGACAGCGCGACCGGAAACATCGTTCTGATCGACGATTTTTTTCTGTTCGGTACGAAGTACTATATCACGACCGAAAAGATCAACGAAGCGGCGATCCCGACGCAGGATATCGCCCGCGCGTCCGAGGAAAAGAAGCTGCTTTTGCTGAAGATCCTGTCATACAGTCTGGTGAAGCTGCATGAAAACGGCGTCGTTCACGCGGACCTGAAGCCGACCAATATTCTGATCAAGGAATCGGAGACCGGAAACCTGATCGCAAAGATCATCGACTACGACAGCAGCTATCTTGTCGGGCAGCAGCCGCACGGGGAGGACGTGCAGGGGGATCTTCCGTACCTTGCGCCGGAGACCTGCCGGTATATCTTCGGCGAAGACGTCTTGCTGACACAGAAGGTCGACGTGTTCGCCGCGGGGCTTCTTTTCCATTTATATCTGACCGGCGCGCTGCCCGAGCTCGACGAGGGCTTCGACTATGCGCATGAGGCCCTTCTGGACGGCGGGAGCGTACATCTTTCGCCGAAGCTCTCCGATGCGTACGCCGATCTGATCGCCGGTATGATCGCGCTCGATCCGGAGGATCGACCGGATATGCGCACGGTCCTCGATACGCTGAACCGTATGACGGAAAGACGGCAGGAAACGCC
>JAEEGL012602371.1_pt1 | contig 21335 bp, 19 predicted proteins | sample 9134231 | NCBI WGS metagenome assembly JAEEGL01 (sample SAMN16246548, study PRJNA631951) | gut metagenome | biome: gut microbiome; feature: rumen; material: fiber-attached | host: Bos | place: Iran: Karaj | collected 2018-10
GTTCTGGCCGACTGTTACGAAAACGGGATCGGAGTGAAACGCGATCCGGAGAAAGTTTTCGAAATTTACGATCAGATGGTCGATAAGGGATCGGTAGACGGAATGTACGGTCTCGGAAGGTGCTATATAGACGGAATCGGCACCCATAAAGACGGCAAATTCGCCTATTCGTGGTTCACCGCGGCGGCTATGAGAAACTCCCGCGACGGAATATACGGTCTCGCCAGATGCTATATGGGCGGGATCGGCGTCGACAAGAACAAGGAGACAGGGTTAAAACTTCTCGACATAGCGTCCAGGCTCGGGCAGACGGATTCCATGAACATGCTGGGCCAGCTGTACTTAAAAGGAAAACTGGTTCCCAAGAACCTCCAGGAGTCCGCCGAGAATTTCAGGCGCTCCGCCGACATGGGAAATGCGTATGCCCAGCTGATCACCGGAGACAACTACGCCAACGGCACCGGGGTCAGGAAAGACAACAAATCCGCTTTCAGATATTATCTGATGTCCGCATGCCACGGAAACACCGTCGCCTGCTACAACGTGGGAACGTTCTACACTCTGGGAAGCGGAGTGAAAAAGGACGACGAGCGTTCTTTCGAATGGCTGTCCAAAGCCGCCGAAGACGACTACATGAAAGCCCAGTTCTCCGTCGCGGAGGCGTATTCCAGAGGCAAAGGTGTCAGGAAGGACGTCGGGAAAGCGTTCAAGCTCCACGAGAAACTGGCTGAGAAAGGATTCGGAAAATCCCAGTATCACGTCGCCTACTCTTATTTCGAAGGCACCGGCGTCGAAAAGAACGACAAAAAGGCTTTCGAATGGTTCTGCAAGGGGGCGGAGAGCGACAACGTTCTGTGCCAGTACTACGCCGGATACTGTTACATCAACGGCGTCGGAACCGCTAAGGACGAGGCTAAAGCGCTTGACATGTTCACGAAAGCGGCGAAGCAGGGGCATATCCTTTCGAGGCAGATCGTCGAGCAGATGACCGGAACGAAGATGGAGATCGTCGAGGAGTCGCCCTTCGAATCCTATCTCCGCGCGGCTAACAACGGCGATCCCGACGCGATGTTCATCATAGGGCGCTGTTACAGCGACGGAGTCGGCACCGAGAAGGATCCGGCCGAAGCGAGGAAATGGTTCAACAAGGCGGCCTCCGCCGGGAACCAGGCATCCAAGCGCGCTCTCAACCAGATGAGAAGAGCGGAACAGAAACAGTGATTAACGAGGGGGAAACCCCCCGTCTATTTTTTTCAGAAGACGAAGACCATCGCGAAACCGACGGCCGCCAGAGCGAGAATCGCTACCAGAGGCAGTTTGTTGACCGCGCGGTCCTGAGCCGGTAATTTTCCGTCCATAGGGCTGAAACGGAATACCTTTATTAAAATCAGACGGCGAAACGCTGATTAGCGCGTAAGCAGTTCCACCGTTATGGCTGAAAAAAGAGTTCTGTTCGTAAGCAAAAGCAACATCTGCCGGAGTCCGATCGCGGAGTACACTTTCAGGGATCTTCTGGCGGCTGCCAGCCTTACCGGGATCGTCGAATGCGATTCCTGCGCATGGAGCCCGGAGCACGTCGGGGAGAAGGTGCATCCCGAAGCGGAAAAGAACATCAGAATCCAGAAGATGGACTGCTCTTCCAAGAGGGCGCGCCTGCTCGCGGATTCCGATTTCAGGGACTACGATTACATACTGGGCATGGACAGCGACGACGTGAGAGCGATCAAAGCGAAAGGGATATCCGGACCGGTAATCGGGCTTCTCGGAGACTACGCCGGAGGAGACGAGATCCCCGTTATCAGAAACAACAGAGATCTGGACGAAGCGTACAAGCGCATCGTGGAAGGATGCATGGGGCTGGGCACGTATCTGATCATCAGCATGAACGAGGATTCCTGATGGATCTCCGTCTTTTCATCTCCGTCCCGGTTCCCGATCCCGGGCCCCTGGAGCCTGTTCTCAGGGAGCTCAGAACCGTTTACGGAATCAGGACCGTTCCCGCCGGACAGCTTCACATCACCCTGAGATTTCTCGGGGATACCGACGAGAGACGTCTGGACGACGTAGTTTCGGCCTGCCGGAGGGCCGTGCGCGGAACGGAGCTTTTCGAAATCGTGCTGAAGGGGGCCGGAGTCTTTCCCAATGCCCGCAATCCCCGCGTGGTCTGGATAGGGGTGCGGCCGGAAGACGTTCTCTCCGGGCTTTCGGAGCGCATAACCTCGGAGCTGAAGGGATTCAGCATGGACGAGAAACCCTTCAAAGGGCATATCACCATCGCGAGATGCAGGGAACCCGTGCAGCTGAAGCCTTTTCTCGAGAAGTATTCGGATACTGAATTCGCGAGATTCAGGTGCGGCGGGATCTGCGTCATGAAAAGCGAGCTCTCGGAAAGAGGCGCGAAGCACACGGTCCTCTCTAACATCCGTTTAGGATAACGTTAGCGCACAGTATTCCATATAAATCATATCAAAACAACATCCCTTCCGAGCGATATGAACCTCAATAAGCTCAGAATGGACAAAAAAGGAAGTGTGGAAGGGCTGCCCCTGCAGTTCATGATCATGATGATCGTGGCTGTGGCAGCTGTCGGAATACTCAGCGGATGGATGGCGGGGATCGAGACCCCGCATAGTATTTCGGACGTTGAAGTAATAACCGCCGAGGGTCTCGCGGACGCCGAGGGCAAGATTGACGACGTCAGCGTGCGCGTGAGAGACCAGGACGGAAACCCCCTCAAAGATGCCACCGTGTATCTCAGCGGCCTCGGAATCAGAACCTCCGACGGCGGAAAACCGATAGGATATACGGACGAAAACGGAATCGCCACTCTTGAAGACCTCGTGGTCACGCCTCCCAGGGGAGCGTTCGGCACCGTTACCGTCAACGTGATGAAAACAGGCTACGGAGAACACTGCAGTACGGAGTTCGCCGTGATCAACTATTCCTGAAGGTAAGATCATGATAGGAATGCCGCTGAAACTGACGGTGTCATTCCTGCTGATCGGCCTGATGCTGCCGATGATAGCCGGGATGGTGTCGATGGTGGAGGAGCAGTCCTCCGACAGCGCCGCGGATTACGAGTGCGCCGCCGTCGAAGACTGCATCTACAGAGTATTCCGTTCCGGATCGGGATCGACGGAGACCATACACGTAGACCTGGGCCCCAAAGACTGGATATCTTTAGGAGGAACGGGCTCGGATGCGTACTCCATACGTCTGTACTGCAACGGAAACCTGAAGAAAACGGTCTATCTGGACAGGGCTCCCGTACAGCTATCGGATGAAATAACGGATATTGCCGGCAGCACCGATGTCACGTTCGCGTGCACATCGGTAAACCATAAACTGATCGTGGGGGTGGCCGGATGATCGAGTTCGCCATCTCCAGGATCATCCTGTGCATATGCGGGGTAATCCTCCTCGTTTCGGCGTCTGGTTTCATGGATATATACAAAGAGCAAACGGAAAGCGATATGAACGAATATCTCGCCGAAGATATAGCGGAGATGCTCGACTCATTCTGGGACTCCAAAACCCAGAAGCTTTCTCTGGACGGATCCCGCATACTGCCTTCCCCGGAGCACGCTCTGGAAGTGAAATCTCATACGGTTACGCTGAAATACAAAGATCATTCGGTGACGAAGGGGACCAGATTCGGGCTGGATTTCGAACTGGATTACGGGGAGATCGTTTCCGTCGCGAAACCGGTCATTCCCCGAACACGTCCGCGATATGGCGTATCGTATCCGTGAAGGCGTCTATCTCCGCGATATTATTGTAAAGATAGACCGACGCCCTCGCGCTTCCCCCGATGTGCCTGGAAACGTAAAACGGATGGCTGCAGTGCATTCCAGAGCGGATCATTATCCCCTTCATGCTGTCAGCCATCATCGCTATGTCGTGGGGCTTGAGCCCGTCTATGTTGAAGGAGAGTATGCTGCCGTGCTTTTCCGGCACCGAAGATCCGAGGATGTGAAGATTACGGACGTCTTCCAGATTTCCCATCATTCTGCGCATCAGTTCCGAGTCGTGTTTCCCGATATTATCCATGCCTATGCCGGAAAGATACTCCAGAGCAGCCTTCGTTCCGATTATGTCCGCGTAGTTCTGGAGGCCGGCCTCGAATCTGTCTGGAACGGGAGCGGGAGTGAAAGAATCGTAAGTCACCAGACCTACGGTGCCTCCTCCGCCGAATACGGGATTCAGACTTTCCAGCACTTCTTTTTTGCCGTACATGACGCCCATTCCCGACGGGCCCGGCATTTTGTGGACTGAGAAGCAGAAAATGTCCGCATCGATTTTTTTGAGATCCACGGGAATGTGGGGAGCGGACTGCGCGCCGTCGATTATGACGACCGCATTGCGATCGTGGGCGATCTCCGCGATCTCCCTGACGGGAAGCGTCTGCCCGGTCACGCTGTTGGACTGCTGTACGGAGACCGCTCTGACGGAGGAATCGAACAGTCCCTTGAAGAATTCCATATCGAAGGATCCGTCTTCCGCCGAGCGGGAGTATTTCCTTCTTATTCCGGCGTTTTCCTGAAGGATCAGCCAGGGGATGTGGTTTGAATTATGTTCGGAATCGGTTGTGATCACGGTATCTCCTTTCTTCAGTCCGAGTCCGAACGCCGCGGTGTTGAGACCCTCGGTGCAGTTTTTCGTGAACACATAGCAGCCGGGCTCGTCAGTGCCGAAAAAGGACGCCAGAGCCTCGCGGGTCTCGTCCACCGCCAGGGATACTCTGGATGCCATCGAGTGCACGCTGCGCCCTCCGCATGCCGGATAGTCTCCGTAATACTCGTCCATAGCTCTGATGACGCAATCGGGCCTCAGGGCCTGGCAGGCGCTGTCCAGATAGATTCCGGCGCCGTTTCTGACGGTCGGAAAATCCATACGGAGAGTATCGAAATCCATAACCGCCTGATGCAGTCAAATATAATAATACTGGCCCGCCGCGTTTCCGGTTGCCTGCGGCTGCAGACCTATTGTTTAACTATTCCGAAGCATTAAGGCGGAAGCATGGCGTCTCTGAGAACTGAAATCGGGGCCCTGGCCCTTGAAAAACCAGGAATGGTCGCATCGGGGATTATGGACGAGACCGGTCCGTCCATGATCCGCATGATAAAAGAGGGCGCGGGAGCCGCAGTCAGCAAATCCATCGGCTGCGAGCCTAACGAAGGGCACAAAAATCCGTGTTTTTCGGAAGTCTGCGGCGGTCTGGTCAACGCTATGGGCCTTCCCAATCCTGGGATAGAGCTGTTCGAAGAAGAGATGAGAACGGCGTCCGCGCACGGAAAGATAATCGGTTCGGTTTATGGAGCCAAACCTGACGAATTCGCCTTTCTGGCCGGAAAAATGGAGGATTTCGGAGCGTGCGCCGTGGAGCTGAATCTTTCCTGTCCCCACGCCAAAGGATACGGAATGGAGATAGGCACCGATCCGGCTATCGTAAAGAGCATAGTCTCCGCTGTGAAATCTTCCGTCAGCATCCCGGTATGGGCGAAACTGACTCCGAACACCCACATACTGGCCGACATAGGCAGAGCCGTCCAGGATGCCGGCGGGGACGCCGTCGTCGCCATCAATACTCTGAAGGCTATGATCATCTCTCCGGAGTTCGCCAGACCGGTTCTCAGCAACAAATTCGGAGGGCTCTCCGGAAAAGCGATAAAACCGGTGGGAGTCAGGGCCGTTTATGATCTGAAATCAGTGCTGGACATTCCCATCGTCGGCGTAGGCGGGATATACGGGTGGAGAGACGCCGCCGAGTATATCATGGCCGGAGCGTCGGCGTTCCAGGTCGGAAGCGCCGTGCTCTCCGAAGGGACCGGAGTATTCGGAAAGATAAACGAGGGGCTGGAGCGCTTCATGGACGAATACGGATACGGATCCGTCAAATCGATGGCAGGTGCCGCGCATGAATGATTATACCGTCACAATCGAAAAGGTAATCCAAGAGTCGTACGACACCAGAACGCTGGCGTTCGGGTGGGATGCCGAAGTCAGGCCCGGCCAGTTCGTAATGGTCTGGGTTCCAGGAATCGACGAGATTCCCATGTCCGTCTCCGGAATAAACGGGAGAACCAAAAGCATCACCGTGAAGGCGATAGGGGAAGCCACCAACGCTCTCCATACGCTTTCCGCGGGCGACCGGATGAGGATCAGAGGTCCTTACGGAAACGGATTCGATCTCTCCCGCGGGGAGATGCTGATAATCGGCGGAGGAGTCGGCACGGCAGCGGTTATCTCCGCAACGGTGCAGACGGGCTCGGATATGATCATCGCGGCCCGCTCCGAAAAGGACATCATAATGAACGATATCGCGTCCAGATACTCGAAGAATCTGCGCATAGCTACCGACGACGGAAGCGCGGGATTCCGCGGGAACGCGGTTCAGCTCATGAAGGAAATGGTTTCCGCGAAGCATTACGACTGCATAATTGCCTGCGGGCCGGAGGTGATGCTTTATTTCACCTATAAAGCGTGCGAGGAGCTGGGTCTCGAATGCCAGCTCTCTCTGGAAAGATATATGAAATGCGGGGCCGGAGTATGCGGCTGCTGCGTGATGGACGATATGCGCGTGTGCAAAGACGGTCCGGTCTTCACGAAACAGCAGATATCGGAGCTCTCCGAATTCGGAAAATCGAAAAGGGACGCGTGCGGCCGTCTGATATCGATGAGATGAGAACAGATCGTTGATCGCGTCCACCACCTCCGGAACCGTGGCCCCCCACGGCACCCGGACGGTGTTTCCGTCGATCTCGTGTCCGTTTTTGACTTTGCAGCATTTGACTATTGTCTTTTCCTCAGGATTGACGTAATCCGCGGGGCAGACGTTTATGAAAGGAACGTCTTTTCCGTACAGAGCGGTGTAAATTCTTTTGGAGAGGTGGCATCCGATAAGAGTCACCTCTTTATCCACTTCGGGAGAATCGTCCAGGAAGAAAAACGGTTTCTCCGCGGAGAGGTTCGATACTCTGCACGGAAACATCACGGCTTCGGTCTCTACTTCCGGGACTTTATCGGCCATATCTATGATTCTCTCTTCTTTTATAATGGGATGATCTATGAAACCGGAAGCCAGAGCGGTATCTACCAGGACTCCCAGCTTCGCGGGGGAGGGGGGAACGTTGTCGACGACGATCAGTTTCACCGGTTTTAGATCCTTTATGAAATTGATGTGGGAGAACATTCCCCTCATCACGACCGTTTTTCCCGGGAATCTGCTCTGGAGTCTGGCCAGCGCAGGGGTGTTCAGCACGTCCAGTTCGGGATCCTCGTAAAAAACCGTGTCCTCCGGCAGGGAGACGATGTCGAACGACTTCAGTTTCCTGAAGAGTTCTCTGCCGTCCTTCTTGTGGAGCTCCACGACTGCATACTCGTCCCGGTACTTCAGGACGAGAAATTCGGTGCGGACGTATGCGACCCAGCCTTCCATGAGGCGTTTTACGGATTCCTCCGTCAGAGGGAAATCCACATCGTGTAAGGATACGTCCTTGCAGTGCATGCACCTCGATCCGCAATCGGAATTTATAATAAACGGGACGCCCGCATCCTCCGGAATCCGTTTCCGTCCGGGAAAAGTTTCCGCCGGGAGAGTAATTCAGACATTTCGCCGCTCTCCGGTTTCTTCCGGCCGTCTGAACGGGGATTTTTTAATCCAATATTTTTTTATACCATATTTGTATGGGCTATCTGGCGTCGGGATAACACAGAGGCTATGTGGCGGACTGCAGATCCGCATACGGGGGTTCGATTCCCTCTCCCGACCCCCATTCTTTCTGTTTCGCTTGCGGAGATCGGCGTTCCCGCAATCGTGCGGTTATTGCATGGAATCATGATTTTTTGTCTCTTTAAAGGAAATGTTTATAAATAGTATATAAATAGCCCAGCACGGTGTTATATTGGCTAAGAAGAATATTGAGAACGTCGTTGCTTCCACGTATCTCGGACAGGAGCTCGATCTCAACAAAATCCAAAGCGCCCTTACCGGAGCCGAGTACAATCCGCAGCAGTTCCCCGGTCTGGTCTACAGGCTTCACGAACCCAAAACGGCAACATTGATTTTCAGGAGCGGCAAAGTCGTGTGCACCGGCGCGAAGTGCCGCGAGGATGTCAAAATAGCCATCAGCAAGGTCGCCAAAGATCTTGAGAAAGCCGACATCAAAATCACGATCGAACCCAAAATCGAAGTCCAGAACATCGTCGCGTCTTCGGATCTGGAGCAGGAGATCAACCTGAACACCGTCGCCATCACCCTCGGTCTTGAAAAAGTCGAATACGAGCCCGAGCAGTTCCCCGGTCTGGTTTACAGGCTCGACGATCCCAAAGTCGTCGTTCTGCTCTTCGGATCCGGAAAGATGGTCTGCACCGGAGCGAAGGTTCCCGAAGACGTGGACCGCGCCGTAGATAAAATAGCCAACGAACTCAAAGGCGTAGGCCTTATGTCCTGATCCGGACCGGCGGAAACAGCCGCCGCCGGATCTAACTTTTTCAATCACTTTTCAGAGAGCTCGTCCAGACGCCTCTTCAGTTCTTCTATGGTTTTTTCCATCGCCGTTATGCGGTCTTTTACCGGATCGGGAAGATCGTTGTGCATGAGGCAGGAGGATTCGGTTTTTATCCCCGCGCGGCTGACGATCCTGCCCGGAATACCCACAACCGTGCAGTCGTCCGGAACGTCTTTGACTACAACGGAACCGGCGCCTATCCTGACGTTGTTTCCTATGCGGATATCCCCGAGCACCGATGCGTTGCATCCGACGACTATATTGTTTCCGAGCGTGGGATGCCTTTTTCCCTTGCTGGTGGAGACTCCTCCGAGGGTAACGCCCTGATATAAAGAGACGTCGTCGCCTATGATTGCGGTCTCTCCGACAACGACGCCCGTAGCATGATCGACGAAGAACCTCTTTCCTATCTGGGCCCCGGGGTGGATATCGCATCCGGTGAGCTGGTGCGCTTTGTAGTTGATCTCTCTGGCTTCTTTTTTCCTTCCCTGGATCCAGAGCTCGTGGCTTATCCTGTAGTACGAGACCGCATGCAGCCCGGTATGGTACATTCTGGCGTCTTCCTCGTCTATAACGGCCGGATCTTTCTCCATGACGACTTCAAGATCATCGGGATCTATCTCAAATTCGAACATTTTATACCTCATTGATCGAACTCTTCGGAGCCTTTCGAAAAGTTAACTGAAGGACACGGACCGAAGCAATCCTTACAGTATATGCATTCATCTTCCCTGATATGGACTTTTCCGTTTTCCATGTACAGCGCTCCGGTGCTGCATCTGGCCGCGCACAGCCCGCATCCCACGCACTGCTCCGCGCGCATGATCACCTGGAAGGTTTCGTCCATATGCGCTGAAGCGTCGTATTTTATGTTCGCTTTGCAGATTATCGAGCCCTCGCGGTAAATCGTGGTGTAATCCGCCGTTACGAACTCTCCGTCCGGATCCTCCTCGACGATCCATCCGAGCGCATGGCAGAAGGGTTTGATTTTTTTCAGATCCACGGGTCTGGAGAGGGCCGCCTCCACGCTGTATCCTATTACGCAGGGAGAATACCCTTCCTGGACTTTTATCGTCAGAGGGCCCGTTTCCGGGCTCTTCGTCTGACGGGTGAGTTCCGACACTTCTTTTCCGGAGACTCTCTGCACTTCCTCCCTTATGGATTTCGGGGCGTCCTTCCATCTCCAGAGGGCATACTGCTTCCATTCGGGGGGCAGGCCGCGTTCGTTCATGTAGTCAGTAAGATAATCGTCCCACTGCTTCCATCTGGAGCTTCCGCCGGAAACGATCTCGAACTCGGACAGATCGGATGCGGGGCACAGGAAGCAGCCTATTCTGTCCAGTCCCCTGGTGTACCATACGTTGAACGGCTCTTTTTTAAGGAAAATATACAGCCAGACGTGCATGGCGCTCCAGCTCTGGATCGGCGAAGCTCCGGTCTGTCCCGGAGTCCACGGATTCTTCCAGACGCGGGGTTTGGAGTTCCTCGCTTCCGATTCGTATTTTCTCTGTCCGATGAATGAAAGCACTCCGTCCGGGTAGTTTTTGGTGATCGCTCCGACGGTGGGCCCGAGTTTGTTGGTTTTGCAGCACCAGCGGAAATCTTTAGCGGGAGGCCCGAAGTATACGAGATTTCCGAAGAACGCGTCGGTGGGCGCCTTTTCTTCCTTAAGTTCAAGTCCGTGCCTCGCGCAGACGTCATGCACATGTTCGACAGTTTCCGTGAACTCCAGGCCGGTATCGACGAAGAGCACCGGCAGCTTCAGTCCGGCGTCCAGGGTCAGCAGCAGCGTGGCCAGGCTGTCCTTTCCTCCGGAGAATGAGACTATGGCGGGAAGTTTCGTTTCGGATACGGTTTTGTTTATGAAAGACACGGCCTCGTCGACGCGTCTTTTTATGACGTTTCTGTTGGCTTCCGCTATCTCGTCCCAGGAGCGGGGTTTCCCGGGTCCGACCGGGGTTTCCGGCCTGTACCATCTGGTTCTCACGGCCATTCCCTTGTCCGCGGAAACCATTTCGGGGCCGTCCATGCGGGCGGTGCCGGCCGCGATGACTTTTCTGTCTTCCGTAACGATGATGATCTCGTCTCCGGCTTTTATGCCGGGGTCGGCGTTGATTACTCCGGGGGCCATCAGGTTTTTGCTCTCCTGAACGAACGGAACGGCGCTGGGATCGCAGACTACGTATCCTTTGGTGCAGGCTTTCCCTATTCTGTAGGCCCCCTGCATGCGGGATACGAATTTCCATCCGGAGCCGATGTCGTACCTCATGGTCGCGATCACGGTTCCGTCGATTATCACTTCGTCCATGCGGTCGAGTCCGGGAGCTTTGTTCAGAATCACCGCGTGCCCGTCGGGTATGACCGCTTTTCCCGTGCCCTCCCCGTAACCGGAATCCAGCACGCTTCTGATGAGATCGATGTCGTGCGGGAACGCGGGTCTGGCGTCCCCGGGGGGAGTCAGGACAGTCTCTTCGGTCACGGATCCGCAGACCGGACATTCTTTTGATTCCAGAACAGGAAGGTTGCAACCTTTGCACCATCTCAGATGATTTTTTCCGAGTCTGACTGCGGCCATGTTATCCGTTTTTCAGACTGCAATTAAATTAAAAATGTTTCGGTCGGCTTCTTGCAAAACGACAGAATCATATCGTTCCGGCGTGATGGAGACTTCATGGAACTCGCCGATGCCCACCTTCACAGCGGACCCGGGAACGGTTATTCCGACTTCGGGGAATTGAAATCGTTCGTCAAGTGCACTTCGGTCCCGGGGGAATGGGCCGTTTCCGGAGATCCGCGCGCGTCCGTGTCGTACGGGGTCCATCCCTGGTACTGTTCCGAATGGAATGCGGATGTGAGGGATATGCTGGCGGACCGTCTCGGAAGGGAGCCGGAAGCGAACGTGGGCGAGATCGGCCTGGACTCCAGGCGCGGTCTCCCGGAGGAACAGATGGAATCGTTCGAGGAGCAGCTTTGCGAGGCGTCGTGCTTCGGGCGCGTCGCATCCGTTCATAACATAGGGTGCGACAAGATGGTTCTGGATTCGATCAGGAGGCACGGGAAGGGATGCAGAGGGATCATTCTGCATTCGTTCTGTTCCGACAGTTACATCAAGCCTTTTTCGTCGCTGAACTGTTATTTCTCGCTCAATCCGAGAATTCTCTCCAGATCTCCGGCGAGAATCTCCCGGCTGGTGAATTCCATTCCGGAAAACAGGATCCTTTTCGAATCGGATTCCCCGTTTTACAGTTCCGGATTCGCCGGAATGGGCAGATTCATAACGGAGATATCGGAAATCTCCGGACTGGAGCCGGATTATCTGTCGGAAACCGCTGCTGAAAACCTGAGGAGGCTTACCGGTGAGCGAAAGCATCTCGTCCAGAACCGAGATTCTCGTTGGGGAGGAAGGAATCGGAAAACTCCGGAACTCTTCGGTGGTGCTGTGCGGATGCGGCGCGGTAGGCGGGTACGCGTTCGAGGCTCTGGTGCGCGCCGGCGTCGGCCGCATAAGGGTGGTAGACAACGACGTTTTCACCCGGAGCAATCTGAACCGGCAGATACTGGCTACAAATAGAACTATAGGGATACTCAAAACTGATGCTGCGGAGATGAGAGCGCTGGATATTAATCCGTCGGTGAAGATCGAAAAGATGAATACGCTGGTTTCTGAAGAATCTATCCCTATAGTTCTAAGCGGAGATCCGGATCTTCTCATCGACGCGATAGACACGATGAAGATGAAGACTCTCCTTCTGAGGGCGGCATGCGCCGGAGGGCTCAGGACTTTTTCCTCCATGGGCGCGGCGCTCCATATGGACGCATCCGCGGTGCGCATAGCCCCCCTTCCCAAAACCCGGGTATGTCCCGTAGCATCCAGACTGAGACGCGAGCTCAGGGACTGCGATACGGGGAAGATAACATGCGTTTACTCCGAAGAGAAACCGCTCTCCGGCTCCGGCGAGCGCAACGAATTCGGAAAAAGCGTTTTGGGATCGCTTCCCACGATCCCGGCGATTTTCGGAATGACTCTGGCCAACGAGGCCATAAAGTACATTCTGGAAAGGTGATCAGGCGTGCCTGATTCCGGCATATTCGGATATTTCGCTGTCGATGCAGCAGAGATCTTCGAGAGAAAGATCGTGTATATCCTTATGGCCGGTTATTCTGGCGAACGTCTTCAGCTCCGAAGAGAGAGCGTTCAGGAAATTCGCTACGCGTATGGCGCCGGATTCGACGCTGAGCCTGTCTTCCAGCTCGGGATCCTGGGTGGCGATGCCCATGGGACACTTTCCGGAGCCGCATATCCTGTATCTCTGGCATCCGAGCGCCATGAGGGGCGCCGAAGCCATCGCGACCGCGTCGGCTCCCATCGCCAGAGCTTTGGCGACGTCTCCGCTGGTTCTCAGCCCTCCGGTTATGACGAGATCCTGATTCATTCCGTTTTCGTCCATGAATCTGCGGGCGCGCCCTACGGCGTAAACCGTAGGGACCGTGGCGGAGTCTCTCAGATATTTGGGAGAAGAACCGGTAGCACCTCCGCGTCCGTCTATGGTTATGAAATCGCATCCGGATTCCGAGATGAAGTCCAGATCGTCCTCTATGTGTCCCGCGGCGATCTTCACTCCCACGGGAAGGCCTCCGCTCCTTTTCCTGAGCATTCCGACAAGATCCTTCAGATCCCGGGGGGAATCGATCCCGGGGAATCTGGAGGGGCTCTGGATCTCTTTCCAGGGGGTTCTGCTGCGCATGCACGCGATCAGCGGCGTGACTTTTTCGCCTGGAAGATGTCCGCCCATTCCGGGTTTGGTCCCCTGTCCGATTTTGATCTCGATCGCATCGGAGTTCTCCAGAACGAAAGAATCGAAGGAATATTTGTTCGGGGCCAGTTCGAAGATGTATCTGTAGGAGGACATCATCTCGTCGTAGAGCGCTCCCCCCTCTCCGCTGCACATGGCGGTTTTCGCCGCGGCGCTTCCTTTGGCCAGAGCGATTTTGGCTCTCCCGGACAGCGCCCCGAAAGACATGTGGCTGACGAAAACGGGAGTTTCGAGAACCATCGGCCTGGAGGCATTTTTCCCGATGACCGTTCTGAGAGAGACATCCGCATCGTCGTCCAGCGGGAAACGGCCGAGCTGCGCGCCGAGGATCAGGATATCGTCGAACTTGGGAACGCGGTCCGTTATATCCATGGCGGCGGACAGGCTTTTGCCGGTTTCCGCCATGTAGTGGATATCGTCCATCACTCCGCCGTCATGCCTTACGAGTCCCGGGGGTATATCGTTCCCGGAAACCGTGTTCCGGACGGCAGGCTCCTCCTTTTCCGTGATTCGCGGTTTGGAGGGGGCGTCGTCTCCGATCTTCGCGAATGCGCTTTTGGGGGATTTGCAGAGGGGACATACCCAGTCGTCGGGAAGATCCTCGAATCTGACGCCCTCGGCTTCTTCGTCATAGATTTCTCCGCATATAGTGCATTTATATACTGCCATAAACGGGAATAGATATGCGACTTAAAATAACTGATGCGGCGGGCGGGTTATGCCGGGTTCGCGCACGCATTTTGATGCGCAAAAAGGAACCGGGTTAAGTTTTTATTTTCTTATCATATTCCTTAAGCATGGCGACTGTCAACCGCGAGGACTATCTTGTTAACATTCTCAGGCTTACGGAGGGAAAAGGCGTTGCTAAAACCACGGAGCTCGCGGAGTTTATGAACGTTTCCCCCGCCAGCGTAAGCGAGATGGTTAAAGTCTTGTCTGCGGAGGGTTTTCTCCAATACGAGAAATACCGCGGCGTGTCGCTCACCGACAAGGGGCTCAATTATGCCCGCCAGATACGTAAAAAACATCACGTGATGGAGCGCTTTCTCGTTGATTATCTGGATCTGGATCATAGCACGGCGCATGAGGAGGCGTGTAAGATGGAGCATGCTCTGTCCGACGAATCCGCCATTAAAATGTGTTATATGATGGGCCCCAGGATAGACGACGACTGCGTCGGATGCAGCAATCCCTGCAAGGCGGCTTCGGACGGCGCGGTCAGGATCAGCTCTCTGGATAAACTCGGAGAGGGCAAATCCGGAAGGGTGTCGTACATTCTTTCGGATGATTCTGCGACAGTCAAAAAGCTTGTCGCCATGGGTTTCGTTCCGGGAAAACTCGTTACGATGGACTCTTCGAACGAAGGCCTGATCATAGCGCGCATCGGCGGGAGTTCCATAGCTCTCGATCCCCGTCTGGCCCTTTCGATTTACGTGGACGCGGAATGATAAGACTGTAGTGATACTATATCCCGCGTCTTTTATCACTATAGTCTTATTTGATGTCCGCCGTTCATTATAAATCGTAAATCGTTTCTTCACCATGGACGGCCGCGGACCGGTACAGGTCGATATATGGGGAGTCTGCACGTCGAGAGACATCATATCGATCGCCGGCGGGAGAAACTGCAATATCAAAGTCAAATATTTCTTTCAGGCCTGCAGTTTTCCGGTCCAGTTCACTAAGCACGTTCTTCCCGACGTGAACACCTGGGACTATCATACCGAAAAATCATTTTTCAAACAGAGGATGTACGCCGCGGACATCAATAAGAACGTTCCGGAGCTTCTTAGCCAAAGCGGTTCCGAATGGCTCATCGTAGACGGCCATGTGATCTCGTACGGGATAAAGAAAGTGATCTTCGAAGACGGAAGGGAGGAATATTTCACCGGAAACCTCTTCGGCGACAGGATGCTTCCCTACGACGAGCGGGGATACAAGTATGAAATCGTCAAGGTAGATCCCTTCTCCGGTGATTTGCGGGACGCTTTCCGCGAGTTCACGGAATTCTGCAAAAGGCGCTACGGAAAGAATATCATCTTCATCGAAGTCTTCGGAACCGATACTTTTCTCGATAAGGAAGGAAAATTAGTATTTTCCGAGTATTCCGAAAAGAAGCTGTCGCAGGTATTCAGATTCGAGAGGGAGTTTGTAAAAGAAACGGGATGCATGGTGATCCCGGCTCCGTTCTTCCTCACCGGGGACGACTGCCACAAGTGGGGGCACAACCCCGTTCATTACGCGGACGAATACTACGAATACGCGTTCAACGCGATCGAATCTCTTATCGCCGGAAGGCCCGGGGACATCGAATCTTCCCGCATAGAATGCTCATCGGTAATGGCGGATATCCGCAGCGGCGCCCCCTCCAGAAACAATTACATGTACGCCTGCTACCGCCGCGCCCCGGAAGATCCGGAGAGCGTGAGGGAGATCGAAAAATATGCCGGAGACGGAAATCCGCTGGCATACGGGATCTATGCCAGGCTTCTGCGCGACGGTACCGGGGCCATACAGGACACTGCAAAAGCTGCGGAGTACATGAAAAAAGCTTCGGATCTCGGCGTGGAATGGGCGCCTTCGGAATATCTGGCTATCATATGGAATTATTTCGATCACGGCAAAGCTCTGGAACTCACTCTGCAGTCGGCCGGAGAAGGCTCCAAGGAAGCCGTGATGAAGCTGGCGCGGGAGTATTTCCGCGGAAAACTGATCCCTCAGGATCTGGATGCGGCTCAGATGTGGGCGGAGAAAGCGGTATCCATGAGAGCGGGAGACTCCGGCATTCTGCTCTTCGACATTCTCTGGAAGAAGGAAGATCCGTCGCTGTACGGAAAGATGATCCAATCCGTTCTTCCCCTGGCGGAGCGCCGCGATCTCCCCTCCATGATCCGTCTGGGAAAGGCGTACAGGGAAGGAAAGGGCGTTCCCGAGGATACTGAAAAGGCTCTCGGTCTGTTCAGGGAGGCTGCCGGAAGGAAATTCGCTTCGGGAGCGGTAAATCTCTTCGATACTCTCTGGAAAGTCGGGACGCCGGAATCCTGTGAAGAGGCCGTGAAGGTGATCGTTCCGTTCTCCGATTCCGGTTCGGGACACGCCCAGCTGAGGCTGGGAAAGGCCTACAGGCAGGGAAAAGGGGTGGAGAAGGATCTTCTTAAAGCCGCCGCGCTGGTCGAATCGGCGGTCAGCAAGAAGATCCCCGGATCCAAGCACGAGATGGTGCTTATCCGCAGAGAGCTCAGCGGTGCGTGAAGACGAAAGAGATCTTCCCGTTCTCTTTCTTCTCTATTCTCGCGAATCCTATTCTTTCGAGCTGGACGGTTTCGTTCTTCTCTTTCAGCACAGCGTTCTCGGCGAGGCCGCTCATCACGGTGCCGTCCGGCATCAGGAGCGTTGCCCCGGACGAATCCATGCTGACCCACTGCACGGCTTTCACTCCCGTTTTCAGTATCGAGACGTCGTCTCCCAGGTACTTAGCCGGGAGAGAGTAGCCGATGTTGCACAGATCCTTCAGCCTCAGTTTTCCGGAAGATGCGAATTCCGCGGAATCCGTATCGGAGACGTACACCGTGCACGGATCTTTCAGGCAGTATTCCCTGGATCCCCTCTCAGGATGATCCGGGTGGAGGGGCGCGCTTCCTCTGATCTCCGGAACGCCGGAGATGTCGTATCTCACGGGATTGCTGACGAAGAAATATCTATTCGATACGGAATCTATGATGTTTCTGTTCATTCCGTACAGATTGTCCCAGGAGAACTGTATATCCACCGGTTTGATCCCGGATTCGATCCAGTATCTTCTGATGGCCTCCGGCCTTATTCCGCGGCGTTTCAGAGCCCTCACGGTGCCGGTTCTCACGTCGTCCCATCCAGAATACTGGCCGTCGGCGATGTTCTGTTTGATTATGGATGTTTTCAGTACGGTGTCGGGTATGTTCACGAGCCCGTAGTGATAGTATTCCGGTTTCTTCCATCCGAAGTAATCGAACACGTACTCCTGCCTGAAGGTATTGTTCAGGTGATCCTTTCCGCGTATGACGTGCGTCATCCCCATCTCGTGATCGTCCACCGCGACGGACAGGTTCATCATCGGATACGCGATGTATTTCCCTCCGGTTCTGGGATGGGGAGCGGAAACCAGCCTCAGAGCGACGAAATCCCTGACCGCGGGATTCGGGTGGCAGATGTCGGTTTTGACGACTGCTACCGCTTCTCCGTCGGAGTATTTTCCCTCGAAGAACGAATCCAGTCTCTCGAGCTGGATCTCCCGGGGCAGATCCCTGCAGGGGCATGCTCTTTTCTCTTCCTTCAGCTTTCTCCAGTCGTCTCCGTTGCAGGTGCAGACGTACGCGTTCCCCTGTTCCACCAGTTTTCTGGTGTAATCGTAGTAAAGCTCGAATCTTTCGGACTGGATGTACGTCTTGCCGCATTTTATCCCGAGCCAGTCCAGATCCTCCGGGATCATGTCGTATGCGTCCGGATCGATCTTCTCGGGATTGGTGTCCTCGAATCTGAGGATGAGATCCCCGCCGTATCTCTTCACGTACTCGTCGTTCAGAACGGATACTCTGGTGTGTCCTATGTGCAGAGGCCCGGAGGGTCCCGGGGCTATGCGCATCACTACTTTTCCGTCAGCGTTTCTCAGATCCGGAAGCTCGTATTTCCTTTCCTTCTTCTCCTTCACCAGAAGCGATTCGTCGAGCTTCCTGAGGGCTTCCTTCTGGGATTCCGGATCCATCGCGTTCACTTCTCCGACGATGCTGTCGATCAGCGGAGTCAGCTCTCCGGCCCTCTGCCTCAGTTCAGGATTTCCCCCGAGTATTTTGCCCGCGACGGCCTTGGGGTTCGCTTTTCCTTTGAAGAAAACCGCATTCTGAAGCGCGTATTTCCTTATGATTTCCTCTGTATCTTCCGGCATGATTCCGTTTCCCCGTAAAATCGGTCCAGTGCCTCCCCGCCGGTCCCGGCCGCGGGAAGCGCTTTCATAAACGGCTGATTATCATAACGTAAATAAGGCTACGGTTCGCAACCAATAATAATCCTGTACGGATCCGGTTATCCATCATGTCGGAAAGCCAGAACAACAGGACGGTAATCGGCGGCAGAACCGATCCCGATTCAGGAGAGATCACGAGAGCCCTGCTCCGCGATCAGAGCGCCACGGTCCTTTTCGAGAACGTCAACGGGTTTAAAGCCGAGGGCAATCTGTTTTCGACGAGGGAAAAGATTGCCGAAGCGCTGAACGTGAGCCCGGATATGATCGTCGCACACATCGCGGACGCCGTTTCTTCGCCGGTAAAATGCGCAGAAGTATCCGATCCGGGATTTCGTTATTCTTCGATCGATACGGATCTTCTCGCGCTTCCGATCCCCAGATATTATCCCGGAGACGGCGGCCGCTACATCACGGCGGGGATCATAGTCACGGAATACAAGGGAAAGAAGAACGTCTCCTTCCACAGGATGATGGTAGTCGACGGAAAGAGGCTGGCCGTAAGGCTGGTTCCGAGGCATCTTTTCACTCTGTACAACGAGGCGAAGAGGAACGGGGAGGAGCTGAACGTTTCGATCTGCGTCGGAGCGTGCGCGGAGGTTCTTCTCTCGGCGGCCACGTCCATGGACTTCGGGGCGGACGAGCTGGAAGTGGCCTCGTCCATGTATCTCAAAGGGCACGGGAAGCCTCTGGAGACGGGAAGGTGCGATAACGGGATACTGGTGCCGGCGGACTGCGATTTCGTCATGGAGGCGCGCATCACGCTCAGCGAAATCAAAGAGGGTCCGTTCGTGGACATCACCGGAACTTACGACTTCGAAAGGATGCAGCCGGTGATAGAGGTTGATAAGATCTGGACATCCAGGGATCCGAGGTTCCATCTCATTCTCCCCGGAGGATACGAGCATTACCTTATGATGGGCCTTCCGAGAGAGCCCATGATCCTGCGCACGGTGAGGCAGGCGGTGCCGAGAGTCAGAAACGTGCGTCTCACCGAAGGGGGATGCTGCTGGCTCAACGGAGTCGTTTCCATATCCAAAAACAAGGAGGGGGACGGAGTCAACGCGATAATGGCGGCGTTCACCGGCCATCCGTCCATGAAGCAGGTTATTGTCGTCGACGAGGATATAGACATCTTCGACGACAGGCAGGTGGAATGGGCGGTGGCGACGAGAATGCAGGCCGATAAGATAATCAGGATTCCCGGAGCGGCAGGATCCTCTCTGGATCCGAGCTCTCACGGCGGACCTACCTGGAAAGTCGGGTTCGACGCTACTCTTCCCGCCGGTGCCGACAGAAAAGATTACACCAGAGTGACTCTCTGAAAACATTTTTAATCAGGATCCCGGGGGAGAGGGCCGTCCGGGATCCGGCGCGCCAATAATTATTATGTCTTATCTGCATATCCGCCGGCATGGCCCTTATTTCGCTCAAATGCCCCAACTGCGCCGGAGATATAGATCTGGACGATTCCCGCGAGTTCGGGTTCTGCATGTACTGCGGCTCCAAGGTAATGATTACCAGAGACGTCAACCACATCAACATCGAGATGTCCGTGAAGGATCAGAGGGCCAGCCTCAAGCCTCTGGCCGCGGCGTACTGCCAGAAGGGCGAATTCTCCAAGGCGGAGGAGATGACCAAGAAGCTGATTCTCATAAACGCCGCCGACGCGGATATCTGGCGCATAGACGGCGTCTGCGAGCTCATGAAAAGCGATTACCCGTTCAGCAATCCCCCGGAGGCGGCCGAGAGGTCTCTGGAGAACAGCTGCGTCCTGTCCGGAATGAACTACGGAAAGGATTTCGTGGAAAGGATAGCGATCGAATTCCTTAAGGAACCGGCCAGTCACGGCGACGTTTAGGCCCAGTACAAGCTTTCTTATCTTTACTCCAACAGCGAGAAGTTCCGCTCCGAGGAGGAGGCGGTGAAGCTGTTCAACAAAGCCGGCGCCGGAAAGGGATGCAAGCAGCCGCTGCGCGTTCTCGTCAGGGGATTCAGCTCTTTCGAGCTGCCCCAGGGGACCGCGCGCGTCGATACGGATATGTTCCGCGACTGCAAGAGAATGGCGTCGATTAAAATCCCGTCCTCGGTGAAATACATCAACGCCCGCGCGTTCTCCGGATGCAAATCGCTTACCTCCATGGATATACCCGCATCGGTGAAATCCATCGGCGACCGCGCGTTTCTGGGATGCACCTCGCTGAATTCCGTCAGCCTTCCAGATACGATGAAGGAGATGGGGGCGGACGTTTTTTCCGGATGCACCTCGCTGTCCTCGATCGGCATTCCAGCGTCGGTAACCTCAATCGAGACCAGCACCTTCTCCGGCTGCAGATCCCTGACGTCCGTAGATATTCCGGCGTCCGTGGTCTCCATCGGAAGAGGAGCGTTTTCCGACTGCAAGTCTCTGGCTTCCGTCAGGATACCCCAGTCCGTGAAATCCATCGGGGAGAGCGCGTTCAACAACTGTTCCGCGTTATCTTCCATATTTCTTCCTTCCTCTTTGACATCCATAGGAAACCGCGCGTTCTCCGGCTGCAAATCTTTCACTTCGATCGATATTCCGGCGTCCGTGGAGGCGATAAGCCCGGGAACGTTCTTCGGATGCACCTCGCTGTCCTCGGTTTCGCTGCCGTCCTCCGCTTCGTCCATCGGGGAGAGCGCGTTCCGCGAATGCAAATCTCTCAGATCCGTGAACATACCGTCGGGAGAATCCATAGGCGAGAACGCTTTCCGCGACTGCACTTCCCTGACATCGGTTTCAATGCCGTCTTCTATGGTTTCGATAGGGGACAAATCGTTCTTCGGATGCACTTCCCTCGCCGACGTATCCATGTCCTCTTCGGTGACGTCTATAGGCACGGCGGCTTTCTCCGGATGTTCCGCTCTGAGAAGCGTTACGATACCTCCGTCCGTCACTTCGATCGGGGATCGCGCGTTCTCTCTGTGCCAGGCTCTCGAATCCGCCGTCGTTCCCAAGACGGCCGCGATAGGGAAAGACGTGTTCCCGTCGAAAAC
>JAEEGL013966593.1_pt1 | contig 21335 bp, 19 predicted proteins | sample 9134231 | NCBI WGS metagenome assembly JAEEGL01 (sample SAMN16246548, study PRJNA631951) | gut metagenome | biome: gut microbiome; feature: rumen; material: fiber-attached | host: Bos | place: Iran: Karaj | collected 2018-10
ACGACTGCGGTAAGCTTCCTCATGGCCTGGCTCATAAGCCTTGCCTGCTGGCCCATGTGCGAGTCGCCCATGTCGCCGTCGATCTCGGCCTTGGGGGTCAGGGCCGCCACCGAGTCGATGACGATGATGTCGATGGCACCCGAACGAATCAGGTTGTCGGCAATCTCAAGGGCCTGCTCGCCGTTGTCGGGCTGCGAAACCAGCAGGTTGTCGATGTCGACGCCCAACTTGCGGGCATAGAAACTGTCGAAGGCATGCTCGGCATCGATAAAGGCAGCGATGCCACCCTTCTTCTGGCACTCGGCGATGGCATGGATGGCCAACGTGGTCTTACCACTCGACTCCGGGCCATAGATTTCGATGACGCGGCCGCGCGGAAGTCCGCCCACGCCCAATGCGTTGTCGAGGCTGATGCTACCCGTCGATATCACCTCCATCTCTTCGTGAGGACGGTCGCCCAGCTTCATAATGGAGCCCTTGCCATAGCTCTTCTCAATCTTGTCCAGCGTGCTCTGCAGTATCTTCAGTTTCTCCAGCTTCTGGGCTTCAATTTCGTTGTTCTCTTTTGCCATAATGCAGTGTATTTTTATTTGTATTTCCCTATTTACGAACCCGTGCAGGCATAACTTCTTCTAAATCTTAACCTTCAAAAAACACACCCGCACGGATGCATTTTGCAAACATACGAAATAAATCTGATACTTCGGAATAAAAATCTCTTCTGGAGCATGACGACGAGCGGTTGTATCGTGCGCGATTGATTCCAGAAACCCTCCGTTCTGACAGCATAACATGAGCATGGAAACACCGAGGATGGTCCGACTGCAGTCGGACCATCCTCGGACTTGAGTCGGAGCGGATACGGAGATGCTACGGTCGGAATAAGGCCATATATGCTGATTATCAGTGTATTGCATTCCAGCATGGGCATACTTATATTGATTTACAGTCAGTTAGATGCAAAACACATACTGCAGCATTCCAAAAGAAAATCGCCCTTCAGAGCCATTTCCGAAGGGCGAAAAAGTGCAATTAAATCGTGCACGCTCTATTTTTCAGCCGCCTTGCGAACCCGCTCGGCGCTCTCAGCGATGCGGTCGGCACTGACGGTTCCGTCCTCCACCATCTGCTTGATGACCTTGACGGCGCGCGGCACCATGTTGGGGTCGTAGCTGCCGCCGTTGTTGCTCAGGCACAGCAGGTCGGCACCGGCCACGACAGCCATGCGGACCGCCTGCTCGAAGCTGTACTGCTGCACGATGGCACCCATGGCCAGGTCGTCGGTCACGATGACGCCTTGGAAGTCCAGTGTATCACGCAGATATGAGGTAATCCGAGGGGAAAGCGAGGCCGGCAGGCCCGAGGGGTCGAGGCGGCGGTTGATGACGTGGGCCGTCATCACCATCAGTCCCTCCGACGACAGGTTGCGGTAGGGCTCCAGCTCACGGCGCTGCCAGGTATCACTCACGTCGACAAGGCCTTTGTGGGTGTCGCCCTTGGCGCTTCCGTGGCCGGGAAAATGCTTCATGCAGCTCACCACACCGCCCTTGTTCATCTCCTCCACCCAACGGAGGCAGCACGACTTCACCTCGGCGGCATCGGCCGAGAAGCTGCGCTCGATGGCACCGATGACAGGACAACGGGGGTTGACGTCGACGTCGGCCACGGGGGCAAAGTCGAGGTCGATGCCCAACTCGCTGAGCATCGCGGCGGTAAGGCGTGCATAATGGCGCAAGCTGTCTTCGCCGAGGGCACCCAGCCGCTTGGCCGAGGGGATGCTCGGGAAGCCGTAGCGCGGGCTGAGCCGGCTCACGTAGCCGCCCTCCTGGTCGATACCGATAAGCAGGTGCGGATTGAACGAACGAAGCTGTTGGCAGAGCGCCTTCAACTGTGTGGCGTCCTTGATGTTGCGGCCACGCTTACCCGTCGGCACATCGTAGTCGAAAAGGATTACGCTGCCCACATGGTAGTCGCGCAGGGCGCTGATGATCTCGGGATTTTGGGTCGAATCCACCTCGGTCCCGCGGAAGCCGACCAGCAGCATCGCCCCGATGTTCTCGTCGAGGGTATATTCCTTTGCCGGAGCAGCCAAGCTGTCTTGGCCGTCCTGGTTCGTCCGTTCAGGCAGATGGTTGCAGCCACAAAGGGCCAGCAAGGTGATGATAAGCAATGGTATTTTCATGATTCAAACGGTATTCTGTTCATGATGCTGCGGCCGAGGGTGATCTCGTCGGCATACTCGAGACTGTCGCCCACGGCGACGCCACGGGCCAGGGTGGTGATTTTCACCCCGAAAGGACGCAGTTGGCGACTCAGATAATAGTTGGTGGTATCGCCCTCCATGGTGGTAGGGAGGGCCAGGATGACTTCTTCCACAGGGTAAGGGTCGCCCCGCTCCACACGTGCGATGAGCGAGGCAATTTCGAGGTCGGCAGGGCCGATGCCGTCGATGGGCGAAATGACGCCGCCGAGGACATGGTAGAGGCCCCGGTACTGTTGTGTGTTCTCAAGCGCCATCACGTCCTGCACATTCTCCACCACGCAGACGATGCCGCGCTGGCGTTTCTCGGACGAGCAGATGGGGCACACCTCGGTGTCGCTCACGTTGTGGCAGTAACGGCAGTGGTGCAGGTCGGTCTTCAGGCGCAGCAATGCCTCGCTGAGGTCGCGCACCTGCAGCTCGTCCTCCTTCATCAGGTGCAAGGCATACCGCAGCGCCGACCGTTTGCCGACGCCGGGAAGCGTGGAGAGTTGCTCCACGGCCTGCTCGAGAATCCTACTTGGCAGGTTCATCGGGCTTCGGACTTGCGTCTACCTGCTCCTGCAGCTCGGCCAGCTTGGCCGCCGTCTGCTGCTCGCGCTTACGGCTACGCTCACGGGCGTTGCCGGCGAAGAACATCACCACCGCCAGAATGATGGCCACCAGGCCCGCCACGATGGTCACAATCTTAAGCGTCACGCCCAACTTCAGCATCACCAGCGCAACCACGTCGCCCAACAGCAACGCGAAGAAAAAAGTCCAACCTAGGTTCTTCATTATACCAGTTTCATGCTCTTTTTGATGCTCTCGATTTTGGCGTCGAGGGCATCGTTGGTGTTATCGAAACTACCTTTGCAGCAGAGTTCGCCTTTGACACCGAAGTAGAACTTGATCTTGGGCTCGGTGCCGCTGGGGCGCACGGTGACTTTGTTGCCTTTGTCGGTGAAGAACTGCAGCACATTGCTCTTCGGCAGGTCGATGGGGGTGACCTTACCTGTGATTAGGTCTTTGCTCTCGTGCAGCTGGTAGTCCTTGATGCAGACCACACGTTCGCCGTCGATCTCGGCGGGAGGATTCGAGCGGTAGTCGCGCATCATCTGCTGTATCTCCTCGGCACCACTCTTGCCTTTGCGCACCACGCTGACGAGGCCCTCCTTGTAGAATCCATATTCTTTGTAGATGTCGACCAGAACGTCGAAGAAGGTCTTGCCTTGTTCGCAGGCCCAAGCAGCGATCTCGGCTATCATCGAGCAGGCCGATACGGCATCCTTGTCGCGCACAAAGTCGCCAATCATGTAGCCGTAGCTCTCCTCGCCGCCGGCGATGAAGGTCTCAATGCCTTCCAGCTCGCGTATCTTGGCGCCGATGAACTTGAAGCCAGTCAGCACGTCGTATATCTTGATGCCGGCGCGGTTGGCGATGTCGGCCGGGAGTTCGCTGGTGACGATGGTCTTCACCATAAACTCGTTGCCGGTGAGCATCTGTTTCTCCTGCCACTGCTTGACGATATAATAGAACAGGACGCTCATAGTCTGGTTGCCGTTGAGGAGCATCCACTCGCCGTCGGGACGCTTTACGGCCACGCCCACGCGGTCGGCGTCGGGGTCGGAGGCGAAGACGATATCGGCGTCGATCTTCTTGGCCAGGTCGACAGCCATGCTCATGGCAGCCCGCTCTTCGGGGTTGGGGCTGGGGGTGGTGGGAAAGTTGCCGTCGGGGATAGCCTGTGCCTCGACCACGTTCACGTTGGTGAAGCCCAGCTGCTTGAGCATACGCGGAATGAGGGTGATGCCGGTACCGTGCAGCGGTGTATAGACAATCTTCACATCGTGATGACGCTTGATCAACTCAGGATTCAGCGAGTTGGCCTCCACGCGGGCCAGGAAAGCCTTGTCGACCTCCTCGCCTATGATGGTGATATTCTGCTCGCCGCCGGTCATCTTGACGTCGGACACTGCTTTGATTTTCAGAACTTCGTCGATTACGGCCTCGTCGTGCGGCGCTGTCAGCTGGCAGCCGTCGCTCCAGTAGGCCTTGTAGCCGTTATACTCTTTGGGGTTGTGCGAGGCGGTGACCATCACGCCGGTGTGGCAGTTGAAATGGCGCACGGCAAAGCTCAACTCCGGCGTGGGACGCATGCCGTCGAAGAGATACACCTTGAAGCCATTGGCAGCCAGGACCGAAGCGGTGATTTCGGCAAACTCGCGGCTGTGGTTGCGGCTGTCGTGACTGACGGCGGCACGCAATTCTTTCTCGCCTGGATTGACCTTCTTCACGTAGTTGGCCAGTCCCTGGGTGGCCATAGCCACCGTATAGCGGTTCATACGGTTGGTACCTACGCCCATGATACCGCGCAAACCGCCGGTACCAAACTCCAAGTGGCGATAGAAGCTCTCGTTGAGCTCCTGCGGGTTGTGCTCCGCCATATCGCGGATGGCCTGTTTTGTGGCCTCGTCATATTCACCGTCAAGCCAGCTCTGGGCGTTCAGCTTGGCGCTTTCGTCGATGTTAAGTGTATTTATATTCATACCTGACAGATGTATTTTTGAATTTGCAAATATACGACAATTTTGGAAACTGGCAAAATATTTTGCGTTCCCGTCATAATTTCTACTCTCTGAGAGAAGGAACTTAATCCGTTTTCTGGGTAGTGCTGTCGGCTTCGGCCATAAGGGCCTTGTAGGTCTTTTCGGCGGCGAGCTGCTCGGCGGCCTTGATGGTGTACTCGATGGCCGACTGCTGAGGTTGGCCGTCGATGTTGACGCGACACTCGTATTCACGACGTCCTTCGCGGTTGCGTACCAGCGAACGGACCACCTCGAAGGTGACTTTCTTCCTGTTCTTCTGTCCCCAGTCGATGAGTTTGCCTTTGTAGTTCCAGTCGGTCGTGGCGATGGCGTCGATGTCGAGGTAGGTGCAAAGGAGCTTGTCGATGATAAGTCTGCGTGTGAAACGGTAACCTTTCTCGATATAGATGGCGCCGATAAGTGCCTCGAAGGCATCGCCGCCCAGGCTTTTGAAAGCGCCTTCCTGACCACGCTGGTGGTCGACCAGCTCGGGCAGACCTATCTTGCGGGCGATACCTCCCAAGCTCTTGCGGCTCACTATCTTGGAGCGCATCTCGGTGAGGAACCCCTCCCCTTTCATGGGGTACTTGCGATAGAGGTACTCGGCCACAACGGCCCCCAGCACGGCGTCGCCAAGATACTCGAGCCGCTCGTTGTTGATACGATGGCCGTGCTCGACGGCCGACGACGAGCTGTGCGTCAGCGCTATATGGTACAACTCGGAACGCCGCGGCTTGAAGCCCAGCACGTTTTTGAAAAAACGGCGGAACTCGGGACTTTCTTTGCTGCAGGCGAACAAGGACATGGTCAATACTTTCTGAAAGCCAGACACACGTTGTGGCCGCCGAATCCGAAAGCATTGCTGAGCGCAAAGTTTATATCGCGTCGACGTGCCTTATTGAAAGTGAAGTCGAGCGGCGGAATGTCGGGGTCGTCGGTGAAGTGGTTGATGGTGGGCGGTACGATACCATGCTTGATGGCGAGGATGGTAGCGATGCTTTCCACGGCACCAGCAGCGCCCAGCAGGTGACCGGTCATCGACTTGGTGCTGTTGAGGCTGATCTTGTAGGCGTGGTCGCCGAAGAGGCCTATGATGGCCTTGGGCTCCGATATGTCGCCAATAGGTGTCGAGGTACCGTGTGTGTTGATGTGATCCACGTCGGTGAGTTGCATCCCCGACTCCTCGATGGCCTGACGCATGGCCTCGATGACACCCAACCCTTCGGGATGAGAGGCGGTGATGTGGTAGGCATCGGCCGAGAGGCCTGTACCAGTCACCTCGGCGTAGATTTTCGCTCCACGCGCCAAAGCGTGATTCAGCTCTTCAAGGATGAGGGTGCCGGCACCTTCGCCCAGAACGAATCCATCTCGATCCTTATCGAAGGGGCGCGAAGCCGTCTGCGGATCGTCGTTGCGCGTCGAGAGGGCTCGCATATTGCCGAAACCGCCGATGCCGGTTTCTATGACGGCACACTCGCTGCCGCCGGCTATCATGGCGTCGGCCTTACCGAGGCGTATCAGGTTGAACGCATCGTTGATGGCCGCCGCACTCGAGGCGCACGCAGCTGCGGTACAATAGTTGGGGCCACGCAATCCATAGCGGATGGCTATCTGTCCGGCACAGATGTCGATGATGACCTTGGGCACCAGATAGGGGCTGAAGCGGGGATTGCGGCCGTTGGCAGCATACTCCATCACCTCCTCTTCGAGGCTGGTTACACCGCCCATGCCGGAACCCCAGATAACACCCACACGCGATTTGTCGATGTTCTCGTCGGTCAAACCGGCATCTTTCATAGCCTCGTCAACCGAAACAAGGCCATATATTGTGTAACCGTCAAGCAGACGTATCTCCTTGCGGTCAAAAAAGTTCAAAGGATCAAAGCCCTTCAGTTCGGCAGCAATACGGCTGCGGAACTTGGAGGCATCAAAATGCGTTATCGGACCTCCACCGCTCACGCCTTTGGTCAGCGAATCCCACATAGTGGGGACATCGTTGCCAATCGGGGTCAAAGCTCCGAGGCCGGTAACAACAACTCTTTTCAACTCCATTTGGGTTGTGTTTGTTGTGACAAGCAATAAAAAACGTTGAAATGCAGCGCGAGCATGCATTTCAACGTTTCACTGTAAAGAAGAGTTACTTCTTGTTGTTCTCGATGAAAGCAATAGCGTCGCCAACGGTGACAATCTTCTCAGCTTCCTCGTCGGGAATGGAAAGGTCGAATTCCTTCTCAAGCTCCATAATCAGCTCGACGGTGTCCAGCGAATCAGCGCCAAGATCATTGGTGAAGCTGGCCTCGGGGACAACTTGACTTTCTTCAACACCCAACTTGTCGGTAATGATACTGACAACTTTAGTAGCAATTTCAGACATTTTCTTCTAATTTTGATGTTAAAAACTGGCTGCAAAGTAACGAAAAATATTTCATACAGCAACACTATTTAACATTTCACACCCCCTACTCAGGTGATAAGGCTCTGATATAAAAGAGTATATATTTTAAACTTTTTTAACTAAACGAGAGGCAAAATCATTGTTTTTTCGACTCCTCCAAAGGCAGTTTGAGCAAAATTAGCCCCTCTGCAACCATTCATCGATGCATCGTAATTGTAGAAGAAATGAAACACTTATTAAACTTTCAGGACAGCCGTTTCCCCATTCTCCTCAAGAAATAGTTACTTACAATTCATTTTTTATTCTTATCTTTGCATTTTAAAATAACATTATCTTCTATGCCAACAAACACCCCCATCCGACTGGCCATACTTGGATCAGGCAATGGCACCAACGCACAACAAATCAGTGAATACTTTGCCGACCGCACCGATGTGGTCGTCGCGTGTATCATATATAATAAGCGCGATGCCTATATCGCCCAACGTGCAAAGAACCTGGGCATCGAAGCCCGATACTTTGGCCGCGCCGACTTCTATGAGAACGGAGCTGTACTGGAGTATCTGAAAGAAAAACAGATCGATTGGGTCATCTTGGCAGGATTCCTTTGGCTCGTCCCCGAGAGCCTCCTCGACGCCTACCCCAACCGAATCATCAACATTCACCCCGCTCTGCTGCCCAAATACGGCGGCAAAGGAATGTACGGGCATCATGTGCATGAAGCTGTGGTTGCTGCAGGCGAACACGAAAGCGGTATTACAATTCACATTGTCGACCACAATTATGACCGCGGAACCACCTTGTTCCAAGCACGTTGCACTGTCACACCTGACGACACAGCCGATACCCTGGCCGAAAAAATCCACCTGCTCGAGAAAGAATACTTCCCCAAGGTGATTGATTCCACCATAAAGAACTCATAACATGAATATTGCCATCAACACACGACTTCTTGTCAATGGCAAGATGGACGGTATCGGATGGTTCACCTACGAAACCACCCGTCGAATTGTGGCTGCTCACCCTGAACATACCTTCTACCTTTTCTACGACCGAAAACCCAGCCCTCTATTTCAGTTTGCCGGCAACGCTATTCCTGTGGTGCTAATGCCTCCCGCCCGGCATCCAATATTGTGGTGGATGTTTTTCGAACTATCTGTATCTATGGCATTAAGACGTTACCACATCGACCTTTTTCTCACTCCTGATGGCTTTATGCCCCTGCACTCCAAGGTACCCACACTTTCGGTCATACATGATATCAACTTCGAACACTCCAGCGACAATCTGCGGCCCTCGCATCAGCGCTATATGACTCATTTCTTCCCTCTTTTCGCACAGAAAGCCACCCGTATAGCGACTGTATCAGAATACTCAAAGCAGGATATTTCATCAACATACCACATTGATTCCACGAAGATTGATGTGGTTTACGATGGCGCTCATGAGAGGTATCGTCCTCACAGCGAGGAGGAGAAACGGTTAATTCGCGACCAATTTACAGGAGGCCACCCATATCTTATCTTTATCAGCACAATTCTCAAGCGAAAAAATCTTGCTAACCTTCTGATAGCATTTGATTTAATTAAGCAAACCGACACCAAAGGTTTAAAGTTGGTTGTGGTGGGCAATAAAGTGTGGTGGCAGGACGAACTCGAAGCCGCTTACAATAATATGCACCACAAGGAGGACGTCATTATGCCTGGTCATATACAACCTGACGAGTTGTCTGCACTACTCTCTGCCTCCGAAGCACTCGTATATCCATCATATTTTGAAGGATTTGGCATACCTATTTTGGAAGCCATGTACGCTGAAACTGCTGTCGTTACTTCGCGTACTACCTCGATGCCGGAGGTCGGTGGCGACGCTGTACTCTACATCGACCCAGCCGACCCGAAAGACATCGCCCATGCTATCAGCCGGTTGAACGACCCTATATTACGCCAGGACCTAATTAATAAAGGACGTACACAGCGCAAACAATTCAGTTGGGACAAAACTTCCGGCCTGCTCTGGAACAGTATTTTACAAACAATCAGTTAAATATATGAAGAAACACTGGTTACCTCTCGTCAGCCTTCTTACCTTGCTCAGCTGGGGACATGTACGTGCTCAGTCGACTGATAACATGGTGTATAACCCTTCGTTCGAAGAGTACAGCCAATGTCCGGAACGTATTGATGCGCTAGGAATCATGAGCGGAGTCGATGCCTGGTGGCAACCCACCAAGGGCAGTAGCGACTACTTCAACGCTTGCGGTGGCCGCGAGTGCCTGACTCCCCGCAACAAGATGGGTGTGCAGGAGCCGCACTCCGGTGTAGCCTACTGCGGAATCTACTGTTCAAAGGAGAACTACCGTGAGTACCTTCAAACAGAACTCAAAGAGCCGCTTAAACCAGGCCGCCGCTACCGCGTCAGTTTCTGGGCAAGTTTGGCTGACAAATCGCCCAATGCCGTAGGTTCGCTGGGTGCTCTACTCACCGAAAACCGTATCTCCGACACGACATGGAATATCTTGATGCACAATGAGACGACCGACCTCGGCAATGGACAGAAACAGGTGGTCGCCACCTACTATAAACCGCAGGTAGCCAACCTATCCAGATACGTCCTAGTCTATATGGACCAATGGAACGAGATTACTGGCGAGTTTACTGCCATCGGTGGTGAAAAGTATCTGACCATCGGCAACTTCAATTCATTCAACCACTCGAACGTTGTCGATACCCGAGCCGAAAACAGTGTTCTTTCCGGCGCCTATTACTATATTGATGACGTGAGTGTACAATGTCTCGACTGTACCGAAGAGAAGCAAGAAGAGAAGGTTGATTCCGTTGCATTGCCCCATAAAGGCGACATCATCACTCTTCGCAACGTGCTGTTCGATACTGACAAGAGCGATATCCTACCACAATCGTACCACGACCTGCTCACCCTTATCACCCTTCTCAATGAGCATCCTAACATGCGTGTCGAACTGCGGGGGCATACCGATAACCAAGGAACTGTGGAGCGCAACCGTATCCTTTCCGAAGCCAGAGCAAAAGCGGTGACCGAATATCTGGTGGCACATGGTATCGACCGCAGCCGACTCACCTGGCGGGGCTTTGGCAAAAGCCTACCCTCCGATACCAACGACACACCCGAAGGCCGCCAGAACAACCGCCGAGTAGAGTACAGGATTCTATCTGAGTAATAATATAGATTATATATAATAAAAGAGGGCCTCTCGTATGAGAGGTCCTCTTTTTTCGTTGAAGTCACAAGGACTATTCAATCACGCGGTAGAAGCTGACGCGACGGTTGAGAGCATACTGGGCATCACCGAAGGGAGCGTTCTTACCCTTGAAGTCGACTTCGACGCGATCCTCAGCAATACCATATTTCTTGGTGAGGAGGCGCTTGACCTCGTTGGCACGACGCTCGGAGAGCTTCATGTTGTAGGCATCGCTGCCAGTGTAGTCGGCGAAGCCAACCACTTTGATCTTCACGTTGGAGTTGTCTTTCATCACACGAGCGACGGCTTTGACTTTGTCCATCTCCTCGTCGCTGACCTGCCACTCGTCAACACCATACTGCACCGAGAAGGGCATAGCATAGTAGTTGAGCTGGTCGGCCTTGATCTGGTTGATGACGTTCTGCAGGCTGTCGGCGGCGGCGCTGTTGACCTTGTTACCCTGATTGGCAAGAGCATCAGCGAGTTTCTTCTTGAGGTCTTCGATTTCGCCCTTAAGTTTCTTCTCGTTGTTGTTGCTGTTAGCAACCTGCTGCTCGAGGGTGGCAATCTGGCTGTTGAGGGCACCGAAGTTGTCCTGAGTGAGCATCGACTTCTGCGAAGCGATGGCCTGGTCGGCCTCGGTCAAACCAAAGTTGATGATGCAACCCAAGCGGGCATCAGCATGCATCATCTTGAGATCATCGAGACGCTGCTGGAAGATGTTAGGAATGTCGTTGGCGTTGAGTTCCAACTCAGCGAACATACCGAAACGATCGGTGAAGTTCATGCTGGCACCGATACCGGCGGACAGCACGGGGAAGACATGACCCAAGTGATGACCATAGTGGGTACCACCAAACTGGTCGCGGTCGAACAGAACGTTGGCAAAGCCAAGACCTGCACCGGCGAAGAAGTAGGGAGCACTCCATTTGCGCTCGGGATCGTAGCCATGAAGAGCGTTGCTCAGCGACCACATGATGTCACCGGTGAGGGTAGAATAGCGAGTCATGTAGTAACTGTTACCTTCAGCATCGGGATTGTCCTGCAGACCAATCCAAAGGGTAGGGACATGTGCGCGAATGCGGAGGTCGAAGGCATGATGGATTTTCTTCGTCATAGCAACATCGAAACCGACGTTAATCGAACGTCTCCACATACCATCGGGATGGCTGGCACCATGTTGTTCCATCTCCCAGTCGAAGTCCGGTGCAAACCAGAGCGACCAGTTACTGCCGAAACTATAACGAGGGAACTCGTTAGAGCCGGACTGTGCAAAGGCGTTAGCGGAAGTCATCAGAATCGACATCACAACGCCCATCTTGATTAGTTTTTTCAGCATATCATTAATGATTTTAAGTTATTAATATTTCTATTTATTTGAATATTCATAATTTGGTGCAAAAGTACTACTTTTTTTTTACATACAAAAAATATTTTTTTTTATTTTTCGTTAAATAGGCGAAAATGTTGCAGTTACGTGTGAAAATATTTTTCAGAACGCCCATTTTTCATTGAAACAAATCAACAATTTATCAACAAACACTATAAAATATGAAGACCTTAAGCGTCAACGTTGAGCACACTCTCAACTATGTAACAAAAGACGACGTTGCGGCATTGCTGCCCGAAGTATTGGCCGCACGAGAGCACCTCGTAAAAGGGGATGCCGCCGGAAACGACTTCCTAGGATGGGTTAATCTGCCCGAAGAAATCGACCGAACAATGATTGAACGCCTGAAGGCTGACGTAGCACGTCTGGCCGCGAAAAGCCGCATCATGGTGGTGGTAGGCATCGGAGGATCGTACCTCGGCGCCCGCATGGTAATCGAAGCGCTGCAATCTGAGTTCGCCTCGATGGTTCGCAGCGACAAGCCCTACATTGTCTATGCCGGTCATACCCTCGGTGAAGACTACTACAACGAGCTGTTAAGCCTCCTGGATCGCGAAGACTACAGCGTGTGTGTCATCTCGAAGAGCGGCACCACCACCGAACCTGCCGTAGCGTTCCGCATCGTCAAGGCCCACCTCGAGAAGAAATACGGTGCTGCCGAAGCCGCCAAACGCATCGTGGCCATCACCGACGCCCGCCGAGGTGCCCTGCACGACATCGCTCAGCAGGAAGGCTACCCTGCCTATGTCATACCAGACAACGTGGGAGGCCGCTATTCGGTGCTCACCCCTGTAGGCCTGCTGCCCATCGCAATGGCTGGTTACGACATCGACCAACTGCTGCAGGGTGCTCGCGACATGCGTAGCATCTGCCTTGGAAACAACACCTTGGAAGACAACCCCGCATTGATGTATGCAGCGGTGCGTAACGCACTTTACCGTCGCGGCATCAAAGTCGAAATGCTAGTCAGCTGCCAACCCAACCTCCGCTATCTGGCCGAATGGTGGAAACAACTTTACGGCGAAAGCGAGGGCAAAGAACACAAAGGACTGCTTCCTCACAGCCTGAGCATTACCACCGACCTGCACTCAATGGGTCAGTATGTGCAAGAAGGCGAGCGTTTGATGATGGAAACCATGCTTCGTGTGCGTAGACCGAAAGCCACCGTTCCCGTACCAGTCGACGAACGCAACCTTGACGGTATTAACTATCTTACTTGCAAGACATTGACAGAAATCAACGACTGTGCAGCCGAAGGAACCATCCAAGCACACGTCGACGGAGGTGTTCCTGTACTTGAACTATCTGTAGACATGATAGATGAGTACCACTTGGGTCAAATCATCTACTTCTTCGAATTTGCATGTGGTGTAAGTGGTTACACATTGGGAGTTAATCCTTTCGACCAACCGGGTGTAGAAGCCTACAAGCGCAACATGTTCCACCTGCTGGGTAAACCAGAATTCTGACATTTATAACACGCTGATTCCATACACTTAGACCGTCTGTATTACGGTTGTTTTACGCTTGTTTTACGGTATTTCTTCAATAAAAAGCGTAAAACAACCGTAAAACAAGCGTAAAACAAGCGTAAAACAGACGTAGTTCGGGCGGTGTTATGGCATAGAAATTGCAGGGAAGAAAAATATGGAAAACAGAATGACATTCGACGTGGATCGTACCGTCGTCACCGAGGGCGACGTGATAGAGATTAAATGGAACTGCACGGGCGCCGACCGTGTGGAGCTGAAAATCGACAATGGTTTCAGGGCTACTGTGTTACCCCTCGAAGAGAGTGGAAGCAAAAAGTTTCGCCTCAATCGATCGAAAGGCCGCACTGCACTTACCATCACGGCCTGGAAATCGGGGAAACACGGGTCTAAGACACTGAAAGTAAAAGTGAAAGAAATGCCCACGACACACGCCGAGACAGTCGACAGCCAAGGGAAGCCCCTAGGTGCGTTGCGCGAATGGTGGCAGCGATGGCAGCCTCGATGGCAGTCGCTTCCTGCCGACAAACGCATGGCCGCCCGCATGTTGCTCATCATCGTCGCCCTGCTATTGCTCACCCTCCTTTCGCCCCGCCTTTTACTCTTGGGTCTCACGGGGTTAGTAATCTATCTTTTATATATCGTATGGAAGCGGTGACGAAAAATCACCATTTTTAGCGATTGACGCAAACGCTTAGTGTACCGTATCTTTGCAGCAGCAAAATACGGTATTACTATGTTTATACTAAACAGATTCTCAAGCATCTTGACACTTTCCCTGCTTCTTGCAACAGGGTCGATTAACGCACAAAACGACACGTCGGCGAGCAAAAGCCGCCTGACAGTGGGTGGCTACGGCGAAGCTGTCTATAGCCACCATTTTTACAGTGACAACGTTTTCCGCTACTCACACGCCGACCGCTATTCCGACTCGAAAGGCTATGGTCGTGTCGACCTGCCCCATGCCGTCATCATGATTGGCTACGATTTCGGCCAGGGTTGGAGCATAGGCACTGAGATAGAGTTCGAACACGGCGGCATCGAAGCGGCGGTCGAAAAAGAAACCGAAGAAACTGGCGAGTTCGAGCAGGAATTGGAGCGAGGCGGCGAAGTGGCACTGGAGCAGTTCTGGTTGCAAAAAAGCTTCGGCCGAGGGCTCAACATTCGCGCGGGACACATTGTGGTACCCGTGGGAATGACCAACAACAACCACACACCCAACATGTTTTTCGGCGTCTACCGTCCCGAGGGCGAGAACACCATCATGCCTTGTACGTGGCATGAAACGGGCCTTGCCGTATGGGGAAGAGTGGGTGATTGGCGCTATGAGGTACAGTTAATCCCAGGTCTCAACGCGTTCATGTTCAACGACCAAGGCTGGGTCCACAACGGAAGTGCCTCGCCATACGAATTTCGACCTGCCAACCGGCTGGCCACGGCGTTACGCATCGACTGGCAAGGAGTGCCGGGACTGCGACTGGGCCTAAGCGGATATGCCGGCAACTCATTCAACAACGACATCGTCACCGACGAACGTTCGCGCTATGCCGATGTCGAAGGAACGGTGCTCATCGGGGCCTTCGACTTCCAATACCGCAACCGATGGCTCACCGTGCGCGGCAACGCCGACTACGGTTTCCTGGGCGATGCATCCCTCATTTCGAGCCACAACAAGAACCAAACCACCATGACCGGCAACCCTTATCCCCACACCACGGTAGGGTGCGGAGCCTACGATGTAGCACTTGAGGGCGGCATCAACTTGCTGGCCTGGACGCGGACCTCGCAACGACTCTATCTCTTTAGTCGCTACGACCATTACGACAGCTTCCTGCCCGCCGCGGAACAGGTCGATGTGGAATGGTGCGAGCGACGCGTAGTCTCGGCAGGAATCAACTATTGTCCCATCCCCGAGGTGGCCATCAAGGCTGAAGCCGGGGTAAGGCTGCTGGCAGAACAATACAACAATGAGCCGTTCTGCGCCTTGGGCGTCACCTGGACGGGCTTCTTCTCACGATAGACATCTTAAATATAACTAATAAACATCACTAAATCATGAAAAAGAAATTACATCGCATCTTTACTGTCATGACGCTTTTGTCCATGACATTCGGGTTTGTCTCGTGCAAAGACGACCCCATCGTCGAACTGAACGACGAAACAGCTGCCGACGTGGCAGCACAGTTTGTGGACCATACAGTGGCCCCGACCTATACCGCCTTAGCTGCCAAAACAGAGCAGTTGGCCAGCATGTTAGCCACTCTCAAAGAGACGCCGACCGATGCCGGCTTGGCCGAAGCCTGTAACACCTTCCTGCAGGCACGCGAACAATGGGAGCGTAGCGAAGCCTTCCTTTTCGGTGCCGCAGGCGATTTTGGTGTCGATCCTCACATCGACAGCTGGCCGCTCGACGAGAGTCAGTTCAACACACTGATGGGCAACAGCGCCATGTTGGCCCTGCTCAACGGCGAGAACGGCGACGCTGTGGCTGGCGAAAGCCTGGGCAATGCGCTGCTGGGCTTCCATGGGCTGGAGTATATCCTGTTCCGAAACGGCCAGCCGAAGAGTGCCAGCGAGATTAGCGACGACGAGTGGACCTATGTAGTGGCAGTTGCCGGCGACCTGCGCAACCGCTGCTTCCAACTCGAGGTGGGTTGGATGGGCAACGAAGCCCCTACCAGCCACATCGCCAAACTCGACGAACTGGAGATGCAGTACACCGTGGCCGGCGGCAACAACAGCTACGGCCTGAACATGAAGAACGCTGGCCAAGCCGGTAGCACCTACGTAAGCCGTACGGCTGCATTGATAGCCATCGTGCAAGGGTGCGCCGACATTGCCGACGAAGTGGGCAGTTCGAAGATTTATTCGGCCTACCAAGGCGGCGACCCCACCTATATTGAAAGCCCTTACAGCTACATGTCGATTGTGGACTTCCACAACAACATTGTCAGCATTCAAAACGTATATTACGGAGGTGTGGAAGAACAGCGCGACGAAAGCCGCTCGCTACACTCCTATGTGAAAGCTATTGATGCTTCGCTCGACGCGCAAGTGGCCGCTGCCATCACCACTGCCCTGGAGAAAATCGACGCCATGCCCGCCCCCTTTGCCCTGCACTATAGCGATGCTGCCAACGGCCAAGCCGTGGAGGCCTGCGCCGCACTGGAAGAAGTGCTCAGTTCTGTGATTACTGCTATTCAAAACAATTAAACTCTATTCTTACGCCATGAAACGAAACATCTTGATTTTATGCGCCACATTGGCTCTCAGTGGCCTGGTGGCCTGCAATCACGACCCTGAACCGCAACCTGAACCGCAGCCGGGTATCGACGAAGAGACCTACGCTGGAGGGTTGCTGGGCACGACCTTCAACCAAAGTGCTTCGGCCTACGAAGACCCGACTCCCGCCACCGAACAGGCAGGTATGGTGACAGCGTTCAAATATGGAGAGATGTTCTTTGAGCATACCGTCACACAAAACAACCCTCCATTCAACGGATTAGGACCGCTGTATGTCCGTTCGAGCTGTGAAAACTGTCACCCGGGTTATGGTCACGGACGCCGCATGGACCGTTACCGCGCCGACGATTGGGGTAACGGCTATCTGCTGGTTGTCTTCGACCGTACAACGGGAGCTTACGAGAAATCGGTGGCTGGCATGCCGCAAACCAAGGCTGTGGCACCTTTTAAACCGTCGATCGACGAAGAGAAAATCAACATCGACTGGCTTGACTACACCGACGACTGGAACAACACTTTCCCCGATGGCGAAACCTATAGCCTGATCTATCCCGAAGTGACTATCCCCGAAGACGCCTTCTATGCCCCGCTGAATGAGCCCTATGCCAACCTAGAATTCCGTTTGGAGACCACCATTGGCATCTACGGCACAGGATTGCTTGACGCCATCGACGACGACTCGCTGAAAGCACAGTATCAGCGTGAATACGAAGCAGGAGCAGACCTCAACCCCTCCATTTGGGCAGGAAGCGACTGGGCCCCAGGCGGCTACTACGGTAACACCACCCATCCGCGCCGATTCACCTACGCCCTTTCGCGCGGACCGCTGCAGGACGCCCCGGGAAGCAACGCCATTTGGAACATCACCAACGTGACCCGCAGCAACAAACGCTCGCACTACCTGAGCCTAATACCCACCATCTACGCCAACACCGCCGCTGCCGATCCCGATGTGCAAGCCGAATTCTACAACTACTTCCCTGAATGGAACAAGACCGGCGACCCTGCCACCGACATACGCAACTATCTGCTTTGCGACACACTTCCCGCCGAAATGAGCGACCAGGATTACGTGAACTTTATGGTATGGCATCGCGGATTGGCTGTACCTGCCGCCCGCAATCTGTCCGATCCGACCGTGCAGCGCGGACGTCAACTTTTCCGTGACCTAGGGTGTGCCACATGTCACCGTCCTAGCTGGGAAACCGGCGATGACCGTTTCACCGATCCCACCGGCTTTTTCACCGACGGCGACAGCCGCTTGCCACGCTATCCCCACCAGAAGATATGGCCTTATAGCGACTTGGTACAGCACCGTCTCTGGATGGTAAACGACATTCGCACCGGATGGTGTCGCACCACCCCCTTATGGGGTCGCGGATTGGCCCCCCTCTGCTCGGGCCACGCCGACCGTCTGCACGACTGCCGTGCACGCAACGTCATCGAGGCCATCATGTGGCATGGTTGCCCGCAAAGCGATGCCCGATGGACCGTGGAACGCTTCCGTCAACTCAGCAAAGCCGACCGTGACGCCGTAGTGAAGTTCATCAACGCCATCTAAAACAGGGGTCCGGCGGCCATTGGCCGCCGGACCTTCCAAATAAACAACAACGAATCCACCGCTAGTCACTGATAACTAAACACATTCACATGAAGACTGCACGCATAACACTCACGGCCATAGTGGCATTAGTACTTGCCGCCGGCACCATCATCGAACGCTTACACCCACAAGTGCATATCTATACCCAATGGTGGTTTATCGCCCTGTTAGCCCTTACTGCCCTTGCCGCTGGCATTGCCATCGTGCAGGGAAAGATGTGGCACCGGCCCTCATTGTTGCTCACCCATGCCTCAGTGATTGTCATCCTCCTTGGTGGCGCCCTCACCACCTGGACAGGACAACATGGCAGCATCACGCTCAAGCCTGGTGTCAGCAACGCAGTCTTCGAGTCCGAAAAAGGACAAACATCTACACTTCCTTTCTCTTTGCAACTGGAGAGTTTCGAAGTAGTCCCCTACCCCGGCACCCACACACCGATGGACTTCGTCAGCCACCTCATCGTTGAGGGACAAACCTATGACATCTCGATGAACAATATCCTGCGACACCGCGGCTACCGCTTTTATCAGGAGGATTACGATGATGAGGGCAACTCGACCCTCAGTGTGGCACACGACCCCTGGGGCATCGCCGTCACCTATCTGGGATATGGTATGCTGCTGCTAGGACTTCTCGGATTGATTGTTTCACCTCGCGGACGTTTCCGTCAACTGCTGAAAGGTGCAGCGGTGATAAGCTTGCTTCTGCTGCCTGCCACAGCTTCGGCCAAACAACGGCAACCGCAGACCCTCTCACGCGAAACTGCCGAGCACATGGGCCGAATGATGGTACTCTACAAAGGGCGCGTCTGTCCCCTGCAAACCTATGCCAAAGACTTCACCACCAAGCTCACCGGCAACGCCACTTATTGCGGTCTCACGGCCGAACAAGTGCTCAGCGGATACCTCTTCTATTACGACCAATGGGCCGACGAGCCAGCAATCAAGGTAAAGAAAGAACTGAATGCCAGCAAGCGTATCTCGATACAACAAATGCAATTCCTCGACACCACCCGTATCTCGCCCACCACAAAGAAAAGCCTGCGCGAAGCCTCCGAGCGCTACAATCTGGTGAAAGGCATTCTCTCCGGTCGTTCACTGAAACTGTTTCCCGTAGCCGACTCGACCGGTAGTATCGGCTGGTACGGACAAAACGACGAGCTCCCAATGAATGTAACCGACGGCGAATATCTATTCATCCGCCGCTGGCAGAGCTACTGTCAGGAATTGATAATGACAGGTACTGAAGCCGACCTCTGCAAAGTATTCGACAAAACCGCCGAGTACCAGCGCAAATCGGGCGTAGCCATGCCTAGCTCCACACAGGTGCGCGCCGAGCATCTATACAACGCACTGACAACCGGCCGCTGGCTGGCCATGGCCAGCATCACCCTAGGTCTGTTGGCTTTTGCCTATGCCCTTGCAAGCGAAGGGCGCCGCCAGCGGAAAGCCAAGTGGGTGCATGTGGCCTCCATTGTGTGGGTGGCAGCGCTGACGGCGTTCCTGCTGCTTATCCTGGTGCTCCGCTGGATAGTGGGCGGCCACGCACCCATGGCCGGGGGCTTCGACTCCATGAACCTCATGGCCATCGCCATCGGCATTCTGGGACTATTGCTCATGCGGCGCCACTCCATAGCCCTGCCGGCCGCCATGATGACCATGGGATTCTGTCTGCTCGTCGCCATGATGAGCGGAAGCAACCCGCCTGTAACCAACCTCATGCCCGTACTCAACTCACCTCTCCTCACCATTCACGTGGCTGTCATCATGTGCTCCTACGCGCTACTATTCTTCGTCATGATGGGCGGTGTGGCAGGACTTGTCACCAACAACGAAAACTATCGTCGACTCAATCTCATTCTGCTCTATCCCGCCGTCACACTTCTGGCCAGCGGCATCATCATCGGCGCCGTATGGGCCAACATCTCGTGGGGAAACTATTGGTCTTGGGATCCTAAGGAGGTTTGGGCACTCATTACTCTTATTGTCTACGCCTTACCTCTCCACCCGGGCATTCTGCGCAGCCATCGCGCTTTCCACATCTACTGTATCCTCGCTTTTTTAAGCGTGGTCGTCACCTTTTTCGGTGTCAATCTAATACTGGGAGGCATGCACGCCTACAACTAACCTAGTAGACGCTCAGATAGCGTCCGTCGTAATAGGTATTGTACTGGTAAAGAGGGCAACCCGTGAGCGCCCCCTCCAAGGGGTTTCCAAAGAACACCTCGAAACGTGAGCCACATTCAGGGCAAGTAAGCATGGCGGCATGATGCGCATCGTCGGGCACCATGCCCACCTCCAGGCAATGGGGACAGGCACAGTCGAAGGCCACATACTCCGACAAATTGATGCAATGCACCAAGATGCCACGATAGCCGCGATTGATTACCAGCGTCTCTCCCGGGCTATTATATAGGCTCAAAAACTCGGGCAGCAGCAAGTCCATCACACCGCCCTCACCGAACGGCGTGCGGCAACGGTCGCCGATGCACGAGGCAAACAGCAGCGGAAAGACCAGCAACAGCAGTTTACGCTTCATTTCTCGGCAGGATAATCGGCATAGATTGTCTTCATGGTAACCAGCGCCACCATGCGCAACGTCTCGGCATCGAGCGACCGGAGGTCATCGGTGGTGGTATGCCAATGGGTGAAGAAGCTGGTGTTCACGCTATTCTGCACAATATCCACCATCGGTATGCCGGTCAACTGGTTGACATAGAGGTGGTCGTCGAGGATGGGGTCGGTCGGCTGATTGACGAACACGTGACCATAGCCGAGGGCGGTGGCGACATTCCACAGCTTGTCGGTCAGTCCCGGAGCATACTGGCGACTGAAATACTCCTTGGTGAAGCGAGGCTCGGCGGTGCCAATCATGTCGAAGAGGACACCGTACACCGCCGTGTAGAACGGCACATGACGATTCTCGGCCCAATACTGCGAGCCCTTGCACCAAGAGTGCTCGTCGTAGGTCTCGCTCCATTCGGGAACGCCCTGGTCCTCGACATCGAAGAAGATGAAATCGATCCCTACCGAAGGAGGCATGAGGCTCATGACACGGGCCATCTCCATCAGCGCTGCCACACCCGAGGCACCGTCGTTGGCACCCGGCACGGGGCTACGGTGCAGGTCGGGGTCGTTGTCATGATCGGCCCAGCGACGACTGTCCCA
>JAEEGL013984721.1_pt1 | contig 21335 bp, 19 predicted proteins | sample 9134231 | NCBI WGS metagenome assembly JAEEGL01 (sample SAMN16246548, study PRJNA631951) | gut metagenome | biome: gut microbiome; feature: rumen; material: fiber-attached | host: Bos | place: Iran: Karaj | collected 2018-10
GGTTGCACTCTACCAATTTTAGGTTGTTTTTTGTAGAAAGTTGGTTGCATTTACTATATTTTACCTTATTTTTCGTGATTCTAGGTAAAATCTTTTATCATTTCCGTTTCCCATAGAAAAAGTTTTTCTTGGTAATACTCCATCTAATATTACTGTCTTAAATAAATCATTTTTTGACATCGGTTCTAATATTATACCAAGATTGTTTTCTTTTGAAGATAATTTTCTTACAACTTCTTTATCATGAACATAATCTATTTTACCTTTATTATTTTTTAAATACTCATCTATAAATATTTGAATAGATCCAACAGGTATATTTGATTTAGGATTAGAAATATATAACACTTTATTATAATCTTTAGAAACAATTTCTATTTTTTGACCATCTTTTTCATTCAAATCATAATAATTATTTAATTCTTTTATAAAATTATCTACATCTATATCAAATAATACTCTATGTATTGCTTCAAATACTAAAGCATCACTATGTAAATTAACTATTTCAACTAATGCATATCTTGCTGGATGATTTAAATACTCTTCTTTTGACATAGTTTTTTTAATCTTTTCATAACATTCTTTAGCAGTAGCTAATGAATGATTACCATCACCCATCGCAAATAATAAAACACCTTTATCTTTAACATTATATTTCTTTTCAAATGATTTTTTATCAGCTAATGATTCTAACTTTTTGATTACATTATCTATTTCAGTCTTATTTAATAGATATCCTTTTATATGACCACCCTTTTGCATTAAATCAAAATCATATATCTTTTCACTAACTTTATCTTTTAAAGATTCTATTATTTCTTTTTTATCATCATCTATTAATATCATTATATGAGGTAATTCAAGTAATGCATTTTCTCTTACTTTCATTCTAGGTGGTATTCTTTCAATAACTGTTTTTTCTGTCGCTCTTATTAATGTATGAGAACCTATTTCAAATGAATAATCTTCTAAATCAACTACTCCAATTAAGCCTTCTCTTACTTTACCATCATACTGAGTTCTTTCAACATATATCATTGAATCTTTATATTCATTAAAAATATTATCTTCTAACATTTGTTTCATATTTTTATTAATATTTTTAATTCTTTTATCAACATCTTTTTCTTCTAAATATATTTCTGGAAGAATTAAATTTAATGTAGATGGACTTTTCCCCACATATTCTTCTACTTCTTTCCAATATTCTGGTTCTGAAGTATATTGATCACAAGCTACTACACTCCATTTTGACATATCTATATTTTTAGGAATTAATATATCTCCCGATGCAAATGGTATTTTCATTTTTTCCTCCTCAAGATATATTCTTCTAGTACAGGTAATCTTAATTTATCTTTTTCTCTATTTCTTGATTTAACATATTCATAATATTGCATTATATCTTGTAAATAATATTCTCCATATTTTTCTTTTTTAACTGTTTCATCTAAAACACATTCAACTTTTTCATTAATAGTAAACCAATTATTACCTTTACTTATTAAATTGAATTGTTCATTTAATATATCAAAGCCTCGTTTAGTAACAGCTAAATCTATATCACCTGCTTTATCATATACACCTCTTATAACAAGAGCACTAGATGATAATATTACATATTCTTCTTTAGGTATATTTAATTGTTCTAATAAATCTATTATTTCTTTTTTATTCATAATTTACCTCTCAAAATTATTATAACAAAAAAGACAATTATTTAAATTGTCTTTTTAATGTATCTCCATTATGTTTAACTTCATATTCTGATAGTGTTTCAATCATTAAACTTTGTAAATCTGGAAGACTCATATTGTAGTATATTTCATATTTATCATATACTTCATCTCTTATAGCTTTTAATGTTTCCCTATTTGGAAGTAATGATAATTCTCTTATATCTAAAATATCTGATTTTCCAAAAATACTTTTTTCTAAATGTTCTTCTTTTATTATTTGTAATGTTTTAGTACAAGCTGGACAAAAACATGTACCAGCAATTGGATTTCTTCTTGGACTATCATCATTTAGAAAAACTACTAATGAGTGCTGACATCTTTCTTGAAGAGCTTCTTCTTCAGTAATTAATTCTACTAATTGTTCATTAAGCTTTTTATACTCATTTTCAAGTTCTTCTCTCCTTCTAAAAACACTTTCAGTTACCATAAAACCCTCCTTTATTAATCAATAGTAAATTCAGTCCACATATAATATATATCATCTTCATCCACAGGTAAATCAGAATCATAATAAACATCTTTTACTATTCTATATGTTCCACTTGGTAATTCACCTAAACAATATGACCAATTTTGTTCTAATTCTTTCTTTTGACCTTTAGATAAAGAATAACCTATATCATTAAATACACAGTCACTTTTTTCATCTACTTTTGAATAATTTCCATTCTTGGCATCATACTTTTCAATATAGAATGCCTCACCAAATGTAATATTATAATCATCTTTCATTTCAATTACAACTGTAACACCTTTATTAGTTGCTTCTTTAGCATAGATATTAATAATATCATTTACTTCTTTTCCTATGAATCTAGAACAACTACCACCATTCTTTTTAACATAATCATTTATTATATTAAATATTTGATGAGCATCATTATATTTACCTAAGTCTAAAATATCATAAAAATATGATTCTGGCCCTATTGCTTTTGGCATACCTGTTGATTCATCATAATTAATAGTGAGGCTATGTTCTTCACCATATAATTTGCAATGAATAGTTTCTTCTATATCTCTACTATCACTATTACTTCTAACTATATTTTTATAAAGAATACTTAATAAAACTAAAAGTACAAATGTTAATGGTATACCTATAATAATAATCTTCAATATTTTAAGTATTATTCCTGCTAGTTTTTCAGTATTAGATACTTTTTCAACTAATACATTTTGAATATCATTATCAAGTAATTCATCAATACTTACATTTAACTCCTTTGATAATAGTTTTAATTGTTCAGGATTTGGTTGTGTCTCCCCTAATTCCCAATTACTAATAGTTTGTCTTGTTACATCAACTTTCTCACCAAGTTCTTCTTGTGATAAACCTTTTTGTTTTCTTAATTTTAAAATTTTGTTACCTAATTTCATAATAACTCCTTTCACAAATAATAATAGTCATTTTTAATAAAATAATCTATCAAAATACTTTGGAAATTTGTCAAAAAAACTTAACATATTTCAATTATATCATGATATTTTTTTATAAATATAATAATTAATAAAAAAATTATAAAAAAAGTAAAAAAAATATTAAAATTATAAAATAAAAATGTTATAATACAAACTTATGAAGAAATTAAAAACAAGAAAAACTCATGTATTTTTAAAGGTCATATTAATTATGATGTTTTTTGGTTTCTCTATTTTTTTTGGTTTCATGTATTATATATATTTAAGATCACCTGAGTTTAATACAGATTTATTATATAAAAAAGAATCTTCTAATATATATGATATAAGTGGTCAATTAATAGCTACTATTGGAAGTGAAAAAAGAGAAGTTATTAAATATGATGATTTACCTAATGTTTTAGTAGATGCTATTATTGCTACAGAAGATAATAGATTCTTCCAACATAAAGGTTTAGATATAGTAAGATTTTTAAATGCTGGTACTGCATATATTCAAGGTAAAGATGCAGGTGGTGCTTCTACACTAACAATGCAAGTATCTAAAAACTCACTTACTAGCACAGAAGCTGAAGGCTTTGAAGGAATTATAAGAAAATTTACAGATATATATTTATCATTATTTAAAATAGAAAAAGATTATTCTAAAAAAGAAATAATAGAATTTTATATTAACTCACCATATATGGGTGGTGGTGCTTATGGAGTTCAAGTTGCTAGTCAAATATATTTTAAAAAAGATGTTCAAGATATAAACTTAGTTGAAGCTGCTATGTTAGCTGGTTTATTCCAAGCTCCTGGAGAATATGATCCATATGTAAATCCTGATAAAACAAATAATAGAAAAAATATAGTATTAGACTTAATGAACAAATATGGATATATTACTAAAGAAGAATGTGAAGTTGCTAAGAAAGTAGATGTAGAAGATATTATTGTACAAAATAATACAGGAATTAATCCTTATCAAGGATTTATAGATACAGTTGTACAAGAAGTAATTGATAGAACTGGAAATAATCCATATGTAGTATCTATGGACATTTACTCTACAATGTCTAGAAGTAAACAAGATGTAATAAATAATTTTTATAAAAAATATAAGTTTAGAAATAAAAAAGTACAAGTTGGTATAGCCATGGTTGATAATAAAACAGGTGCTATTCTAGCAGTTGGTGCTGGAAGAAATAAAAATAGTGAATTATCATTAAACTATGCTACACAAATTAGTAGACACCCAGGGTCTACAGCAAAACCATTATTTGATTATGGTCCTGGTATTGAATTTAATAATTGGTCTACTTATACACCATTTGTAGATAAACCTGTCAAATATACTCATGGTGGTACTATGCAAAATGTTGATCATAGATACTTAGGATTTATGACGTTAAGACAATGTTTAGTTCAATCAAGAAATACATGTGCTCTTCAAGCATTTAAGAAAGTTAAAAATTCAAATATTAATAAATTTGTTACTGGGCTTGGAATAACACCAGAATATTTAAATCCTAACAGTACATATATTAATGAATCACATTCAATTGGTGGATTTAATGGAGTATCCCCTCTTCAATTAGCAGCAGCTTATTCTGCATTTGGGAATGGTGGATATTATACTGAACCACATTCATTTACTAAAATAGTATATAAAAATGGTAATAATGATATAACTGAAGAATTTAATTATGTTAAAAAACGTGCTATGAAAGCAACTACTGCATATATGATTAGTTCAATTCTTAGGAATGTTACACCTAGTAGTGTACATGTTAAAGGAACTCAATTGGCATCTAAAACAGGTACTAGTAGTGCTGATTATGCATTAATCAAAAAATTACATTTACCATCTTCAACAATCGGAGATGCATGGACAGTAACATTTAGTCCTGATTATTCAGTAGCTATATGGTATGGATATGATAAGATAACTAAAAAGACTTATATGACTTCTTCTCATGGATGGAGTGAAAGAAGAAAAATACAAAAATATATTGTTAATAAAGTTATGAATAAGAATTCTAAATTTAAGAAACCTTCTGGACTAGTATCTGCAAGAGTTGTTGTTGGTACTAACCCACCAGAAAAACCAAATTCATCTACTCCATCATCAAAAATACAAACACATTTATTTATAAAAGGAACTGAACCAAAGAAAGTATCTTCTGTACATTATGGTTCTAGTTCTTCAGGTTCATCAAATGACCCAAAAGAAGGAACATTTGTTGAAATAATACCAGGCGATTAATATATTTATTTTTCGCCTTTTTTGTTATATACTTATATCATGAAGAAAAAAGGAATAAAAATTTTTTTAATTGTAATGTTAATAATATGTTTAATAACTTTTACTTATAGTACAGTTAAGATTTTTATGTGGCATGAAGATAATATTAATACAGATAAAATTGTGGATGAAATAACTAATAATACTATAGTAGAAGAAGTAAATGAAAGTGAAAACATTGAAATAATTGGTGAAAATGAAACACTACAAACTGATACTAAAAAAACTAGTATATATTGGTCTTATATTAAAATGAATTTAATTAATGTAGATTTTGATGATTTAAAAAAGAAAAATAAAGATACTAGAGGATGGATTCAAGTAAGTGGTACTAATATTAATTATCCTTTTGTTCAAGCTAAAGATAATAAGTATTATTTAACACATTCATTTGAAAAGAAATATACTGATGCTGGATGGGTATTCTTAGATTATAGAAATGATATAAATAATTTAAGTAAAAATAATATAATATATGGACATGCTAGATTAAATAAAACAATGTTTGGTACACTTAAAAATGTATTAACAAAGAAATGGTATAACAATAAAGATAATCATGTAATTAAATTATCTACTGAAAAAGAAAATACTTTATGGCAAATATTTAGTGTATATTCTATTAAAACAGAAACTTATTATATAACTACTAGTTTTAAAAATGATGATGAATTTAAAAAGTTTATTGATACAGTTAAAAAAAGATCAAAATATAAATTTGATGCTAACGTAAGCGTAAATGATACTGTTCTTACATTATCTACTTGTCATAATACTGATGAAAAGATTGTTGTTCATGCTAAACTAATAAAACGAGAAACTAGATAAAAACCAATAAGATAATAACTTATTGGTTTTTTACATTATTCATAATACTTTGAAATTCTTTAGGTATACCTAAATCTATTTCTAATTTTTCTTTAGTAATTGGATGTTTAAATTTTAAATAATATGCATTTAATGCCATATGTCTAAATCCATCCTTTTTACCATATTTTTTATCTCCAAGTATTGGAGTATTATTATCACTCATATGAACCCTTATTTGGTTCTTTTTACCTGTTTTAATCTCTATTTCTAATAATGAATATAATTTATTAAAACTCACTCTCTTAAATAATGTTTTAGCAAGTTCTCCACTCTTATCTTTTGTTGAATAACAATGTAAAGATTTGGTTTCTTTAATATATGAAATTATTTCATCACATTGATTTGTTTTACCATGTACAATAGCATAATATTTTCTAACAACATCATCCCAATTATCTTGAAGAATCTCTTTTACTTTTTGATCTTTAGCAAATAATACTAATCCTCCAGTATCTTTATCAAGTCTATGTACAACAAATACCCTTTGATTCTTTTTATGTAAATAATCATATACTTCACTATACAAATTATTTTTATATTTTTCACTCTTAATAGTAGGAATACCATAATCTTTATATACAACTAATAAACATTTATCTTCAAATAATATTTTTAATTTATTCTTCTTCATAAATAACCACTGTCCCTACTAAATCCAATATATTCTTTTCATTAATATCCATACCTATAAAAGTTAATACTATTCTTCTATTATCTTCAAATAATAAAACATCTATACTCTTTTCTTCTTCATAGCTATTACCATAAACTATTATTCCAGTATAATCCCCTTCTATTACTTTATATTCTTCTGCTAAAGGAAGAACATCCTCTACATATTTTTTAATATAATAGTCCATTTTAATATCAAAATCTTTTGAAAAAAAGTTAATATCTTGTTTATATTTTTCTATATAATTTAATAATTCCATATCATTATTAATATTATTATCTTTTAAATACTTTTCTACTTTATCTTTATTTATTAAAGAATTATCATATTCAATAAATATATTTAATAAGGTATCTACATCATAAACAGCAAACATATTAACTATGTCATCATCTTTATTATATAAGATATATGAATCATCATCTTCTTCATAAGTATATTTTTTAAAATCATTTCTTATTTTAACACCATTATACTTTAAATAATCTTTTACTTCTTTATGTTTTATAACTACACTACCTTCATTTTTAATGTTAACAACTTGTTCAACATTATAATTTTTATAAACATAAGCTTTTCCAAGAAGCATAAGTAATAATAAAACACATATAATAATTAATATTGTTTTAATTTTTTTCATAAAAACCTCTTTTTTGTAAGTAAATTGTATCATTTTTAATTATTTTTTACAAATATGTTATATAATTTATGTATGAAAGAAAAAATAAATGAATTACAAAAAATGATTGATGAATCAAACAATATTGTTTTCTTTGGTGGTGCGGGAGTATCAACAGAAAGTGGTATTAAAGATTTTAGAAGTAAAGATGGTTTATATAATGAAAAGTATAAATGGCCACCAGAAATGATTTTAAGTGCGGGATTTTTCTATTCAAATACTAAAGAATTCTATAAGTTTTATAGAGATAAGTTAAATTGTTTAGATAAAGAACCTAATATAACACATAAATATCTTGCTAAACTAGAGAGTGAAGGTAAATTAAAAAGTGTTATCACTCAAAATATTGATGGATTACATACTAAAGCAGGATCTAAAACAGTATATGAAATACATGGTTCAATATATAGAAACTATTGTATTAAATGTAATAAATTCTATGGTCCTGAATATGTATTTAATTCAAAAGATGTACCTACATGTGAATGTGGAGGTATTATTAAACCAGATGTAGTTTTATATGGTGAACAACTAGGAGAAGATTTTGTAAAAGCAGAATATGATGTATTACATGCCGATATGATGATAGTTGCTGGTACATCATTATATGTATACCCTGCTAGTGGACTAGTAAGTCACTTTAGAGGTAAATATTTAGTAATTATTAATAGATCAACTACAGATTATGATAGAATTTCTAATTTAGTAATAAATGATTCACTAGGAAATGTATTTTCTAAACTAAAATAAAAAGAACTTTAAAAGTTCTTTTTTTATTAAAATAATTTTTTACCACACTTTATACAATATAGACCAACTATTTTTTCATGACAATGTGGACATTGATTATTTGGATATTTTAATCTAACATCATGATTTCTCTTAACATTTACAAGTATAATAGAAAGAACTACTATAAATATAAATGAAATGATCCATATAATATCATAACCAGCCATTATTGTATAATCATAAAAACCATGTAAGAATACAGGTACTATTAAAGCAAATATCTTATTCTTTCTAGACTCTTTTAAATCTTTACGAGCAGCTAATGCAGCATCGCCTAAATATATACCCATAAATATACCTGCACATAAATGCATTGGTACAGCAGTAAAATATCTTGTAAATTGATTAACTACTCCATATTGAATTAAATATAAAATATTTTCAAAAAATGCAAATCCTAATGATACAAACGAAGCATAAACTGCCATATCAAATGTTGTATCAAATTCTTTATGATTATATGTTTCTCTATATACAAAGAAATATTTACAACCCTCTTCTACTAATGCAACACATATAAATGCATAAATCATTAATTGAGTATTATTTAGTTTTGTATAATCACTCAAAAATAATGGGAAAAATACTCCTAAAATAGAACTTATTAATAAAACTAATAAGCAAGATAATATACCTTTTCCCAATAATTTAATTAATAAATCCATTGGTTCACGTTCTCTATCTTTTAAATAAATATATAGTCCTAGAACAATTATTGGTAAACCACACAATAATAATACTAAAGCAATTCCTAACATATTCTCCTCCTAACGAATAAGATTTCCTAGTATTCCATACGATACTATCATCATTATTATACTAGCTATAATTATACCACATAAAGTAGCATAAAATGCTTTTTTTCTATCAAGGTTTAATATTGATGCTACTAAACAACCTGTCCAAGCACCTGTTCCAGGTAAAGGAATACCAACAAATAATACTAAACCTAAATAACCATATTTTTCTATTTGTTTCTTATTTTTATCTGCTTTCTTATCTAACCACTTAGCAAACTTATTCATCCATTTAATTTTAGAATTCTCCATCCACTCTAATATTTTGTTTATAAATAATAATATAAATGGAACTGGAAGAATATTTCCAATCATCGAAATAATATAAGCACTTACCGGATTAACTCCTAATAATGAAGCAGCTAAAAGACCACCTCTTAATTCAAGTATTGGTAATATAGAAATAAAAAATACTATTATCTCTTTACCAAATTTAAGAGCTGTTATTCCACTAAATAAATCAATTATTGCATTTACTATACTTTCCATATAATAATCTTATCATATTTATGATATAATAACTAGTAGAGATGATTGAAATGAATAAAAAAATTGGAATATTTGATTCAGGTATAGGTGGTTTAACTACTTATGAAGAAATAAAAAAACTATTGCCTAATGAAAATTATATATTTTATGCTGATAGTAAAAATAATCCATATGGTGATAAAACTCAAGAAGAGTTATGTATCATAGCAGATGGTATTGTAAAACAACTATTAGAAAAAGATGTTAAATTAATTGTTATAGCTTGTAATACAGCAACTACCAATTGTATAGATTTTTTAAGAAGTAAATATAAAGATATAGAGTTTATTGGAACTGAACCAGCTATCAAAGTTGCTTGCGATAATAATTATAAAAATGTGCTTGTAATGGCTACTTCAGGAACTATTAATTCAGAAAGAACACATACTCTTCTTTCAAGTAATAAAAAAGAAGATGAAAAGTTCTATCTTCTAGAATGTGAAGGTTTAGCTAATGCTATTGAAAATAAAAATGATAATAAAATTAATGAATTATTAAAAGAATATTTAACAGAGTATAAAGATAAAGGTATAGATGCAGTGGTACTTGCTTGTACTCACTACCCTATTATTAAAGATAGAATTGCTGCATATTTTCCAAATGCACAACTAATTGATGGAAATGTTGGAGTTGCAAAAAGAGTTAAATATATATTAGAAAGAAAAGAAATGTTAAATCCATCAAATACTGAAGGATCATTTGAATTTATTAAATCAGAATAAGAACACTATTTAATTAGTGTTTTTTTATGCATAAAAAAGAATACTAATCAAATTAGTATTCTTTATTTTTTATCGTTTATTTCTGATGATTACAATACCAGAACCACCACCACCAGCAGCACCACCGCCACCAGTGTTAGCTTGTGCTTGTCCTCGGCATCCGCAAACGCACCATCCGCCTTGGCCTGATCCACCGCCGCCGCCAGAACCTCCAACAGCGCAGTATTCGTGATCAGCTCCTGCTCCTCCTCCAGCGAATAATTCTCCACTAGATTCGCAGAAAGCACGTGTATTGTAACATGTTGACCCATTTTTCTTACATCCACCATTTGATGAACATCCAGAACCACCTGGACTATTTCTATTATAGCCACCATTTGATGCATAAGTATATGTATTTCCGGTACTTCCACTGCTTCCATTAGAACCACCACGTCCCTCTGGAGATGGCCAGTCATTACCACCGAAGCAGCCACCGCCACCAGAACCACCATAACCACCAGAGCCGCCGCTCCAGAATGAAGATCCAGGGGCACCTCCACCAGCACTTTGTCCAAATGCAGTACTAGTAGCACCCCATCCGCCGCAGCCTCCGCCGCCGCCAATTGTGATTCCATGAGTAGTAGTACTTAAAGCAATATTTGTTTTAGTAGTGGTGAATCCACCACCGCCTCCGCCGCCGCCTCTAGTATCGCCGCAGCCACCAGCGCCACCGCCGCCTCCAACTAAGAAGACGTCAATATTACTGCTTACTCCATAAACTGTTAGTGTTCCACTTGATAAGAATTTAACTTGCCAATTTGGTTGCATAAGTGTTGCTGTAGTATTTGTACGAGTAACTTCACCAGCATTACCATCTTTATATCTAAATGTTCCTGTATAACGGAATGAGAAACTAGCCATTATTTTACAAATGCCATCTTCAAGTTTGTAATTTGCTGCACAAGTATTTATAGTACATAAATTACTAACAGTATTATTTGTATTCCATGTTGCTGTCTTCCATGTTGCTACATTAGCAGCATTTGGACAGTTTCCATTACAACTTGATGATCCGGCAGCAGTTGTTGTCTTTCCTTGACATGCAGTACATGCTGTTGCTTTTGCTGCACTAGTACTTCCTACTACACAATTTATACAACTACTTGATTTTACATTAGGTTGATATGTTCCGGCTGGACAGTTTGTACAACTTGCAGCTTTTGCTCCTGAATATGTTCCGGCTGGACAGTTTGTACAACTTGTTGCTTTTACTCCAGAATATGTTCCAGCTGTACAATTTAAGCAACTACTTGATCTTGGATTAGGTTGATATGTTCCAGCTGCACAGTTAGTACAACTTGCAGCTTTTGCTCCTGAATATGTTCCGGCTGGACAGTTTGTACAACTTGCAGCTTTTGCTCCTGAATATGTTCCAGCTGGACAATTAGTACAACTTGCAGCTTTTACTCCTGAATATGTACCTGCTGCACAGTTAGTACAGCTTGCAGCTCTAACTCCAGAATATGTTCCAGCTTCACAGTTTGTACAACTTGATGCTCTAGCTCCTGAATATGTTCCGGCTGGACAGTTAGTACAACTTCCTGCTCCAGCTCCTGAATATGTTCCAGCTGGACAATTAGTACAACTTGTTGAAGCAACACCTGAATATGTTCCGGCTGGACAAGTAAGACAACTATTGCCACTTAGATATGTTCCAGCTGGACATGGTGTCCATACAGCCGTTGATGTAACTTCATTACTATTTGAAGTTATATTTTCTCTTATTCCTGCTACTAATTTTGGTGTTTCATCTATAATAGTAATACTATTAAATTTATATCCTTCAAATCTATTTCCTGTTTTAGTTGGTCTATATACTGCGGATACTTTTGATAAGCATAATGAATCACTAAACCATCCATATCCATATTTGTAATAGATTACTTTATCAGCCATACCTCCAGATCCACCTGCGTTTGCAAATTTAACTTTTAAGCATGCATTGCCACCAAAATCTATAACACAACTTATATCACTTTTTACATTTCTTACTGTTACAGTGTTTCCACTATGTGTAAAAGTTCCACCTTTTGATTCTACTAATGTCTTACAATTATTAGTATTTATACCTTGTAATGGATCATATGAAAGAGTAAATACACAACTTCCTCCTTCTTGAACATGTTCACATCCTCCAGTTACTGTACCTAAAGATTGATCTGATGAGCCAATTTTTACAGTATATCCATCAGTAAAGTACCATGGATTTGTTTTTGTTCCACTACCTTTAACTTTTACATCATGTTTAGTAAACTCTGTTACTCTTACTCCTGATGTAACATTAGAATTATTAAATTCTGCTGCTTTTACATCTAATATTTTTCTACCTACTAACCAATATCCTATTCCTGGAGCAAGATATGATGCACCATTTGAAGTAAGACTTCTTGCATATTCTTTTTCATTTAAAAAGCCTCCTGTTGTAAAGTCTGCATTATACATAGGTATATTTGTAGAACTAACTGCAAAAGGTAATTGCCCAGTTACTTTTATATATCTAGAATAATCTGGAAAATCATATATATATTTATTTGCAATTTTTAATCCTTGATCATATGTAGAACTAGCGAGAACTACACCTGGAATTAAAAATAAAACTCCTAATAATAGATAAATAAACTTTTTCATATAATCACTACCTTATATATATATTCTAGCATAAAACAAATAAAAAAGGGAGAATTATTTTTTTAATCCTCCCTTAATTCCCTTCGCTCCATTATAATTATTTAATATATTGGATTCAAATGACCTTGTTTTTCTAGATCTATTCTTATATTCTTTTATACAAGAATTAATCATTTCATTTAATAATTCTTTATATTCTAATTTAGCTTCTTTCCATAAATAGAATGATAAACTTCCTGGTATAGTATTTGGTTCGTTTACATAGAATTTATTAGCTTTTTTATCTATTAAGAAATCTATTCTACATACACCACTTAAGTTTAATACTTTAAATACTTTAATAGCAGTATCTTGTATATCTTTTGTAAGTTTATCAGATATTCTAGCAGGTATTATTCTACTTGTAGATGCCATACCTTTTGAAGCACCCGTTTTTGATTTAGAACCTGACAAATATTTATCTTGATATGATAATATTTCATCTTCACCCATTACTTCCTCAATAGGACTTACTCTTTGTAATTCATAATTACCAAGTACACTAGCATTTACTTCAACTAGATTTTCTACTGCTTTTTCAACAACTATTTTAACATCATAACTAATAGCTTCTTCTATAGCTTTTCTAATATCTTTATCACTTTTAACATATGATATACCTACACTACTACCTAATGTAGCAGGTTTTACTACCACTGGATATCCTAAAGCTTTTATATCTTTTAATATTTTTTCTTTATCAGCTACATATTCACTATCATAAAACCATGTATAATCCACTATTGGAATACCGCATGATTGCATAACTTGTTTCATAACAACTTTATCTTGTCCTAAAGCAGAACCTAACACTCTACTTGAAACATATGGAATACCTATAGTATCTAAATATCCAGCTAAAGTTCCATCTTCAACATTATTTCCATGAACAACTGGTAATATTACATCTAAATCAGTTAAATCTTTTCTAAATAATCCACTTGTTTGTTGTAAATAGAATTTATCTCCTTTTTTATATAAAGTTACTCTCTTTAAATATTTTTTAGTATTTTCAATATCTTTATAAGTACTAATATCATTTAAAATATATCCACAATACCATATTCTATCTTTAGATATATATATTGGTATTACATCATATTTTTCTTTATCAATATTTTCAATAGCTTGTAATGCTGAAATAATACTAACTTCATGTTCTACTGTTTCACCACCAAAAATTACACCTAATTTAATTTTCATAATTGCATCTCCTATTCATTAAATATATCTGGTAAATCATTTTCTATTAATACATATGTTTTTCCATCTTTAAGCTCTTTCATTAATGGGAATGATTTTTTTACATCATTTAATATATGTATATGTTTTTCATTATATTTTTTCTCTTTTAGTCCTTCATAGATTGGTTTTGTTTGCTCAAGACCTATTAATACTACTTCATCACATACATCTGCTATATGCATACCAAATTCTTTATTATATTTATCTTGATCATCACCTAGTTCTATCATACCTGGAGTAATAATAATCTTTTTACCTTCCATCATATTTAAAACATCAAGTGCCATTTTAGAACCAACTGGATTTGAATTATATGCATCATCTATAATTGTAATATCTTCATCATATTCTCTTAATTCTAATCTATGCTCAACAGATTCTATTCTTCTTACACCTACTGATATTTCTGTAGGAGTCATACCTAAATTATATGCTAATGCTATTGATTCTAAAATATTATATACATTAGCATCTCCTAATAATTTAGTTTCAAATGTTTCAGTTATCTTTTCATCTTTAAATGTACATTTGAATGTTGTACCTTTATTTGACAATTTTATATCATGTGCATATACATCTGCTTTACTATTCTTAGTTGACACCCAAACTACTTTGCATTTACTCTTTATATCATAACTAGTTTGATATTCATCATCCATATTAAGTACTGCTATACCATCTTCAGGTAATGAATCTATAAGTTCAAACTTAGCTTTTTGTGTATTATGAATATTTCCAAAACTTTCTAAATGAGCTGTACCTATAGTTGTTAATATTCCATATTGAGGTCTAATAAATTTACATTTTTCTTTTATTTCTCCTCTTCTAAACGCACCCATCTCAGCAATAAATATATCACTAAATTTGTCAAGTTTATTATTAATAGATATCATTAAACCATTCATGGTATTAAAACTTTTTTCAGTAGCAAATGAATTAAATTTAACATTTAATATTTCATTTAAGAAGTTCTTAGTACTAGTTTTACCATAACTACCTGTAATACCTATTCTTTTTAAATTCTTCATTTCTTTTAATTTAGTTTTAGCTTTGTGCTTATAATGTTCAAATACTAATTTCTCAACAGGTTTATTTATTATATTAGCAATCCATATAACAAATGGGTTTAAATATGCCATTAATCCAAGTGCTAATAAACATATATTAATTAACCAATAATCAAAATTTATTACTATAGGAATAATAACTAATAAATATAATACTAACATTGTAAAATATAATCTTTTAATTCTATGAGTTATTACTAATGGTTTCTTAGATTGTTCCTTAGTAACTTTATTATTAAACATTAAATATGATAAATAATACAGAATAATAAATCCTATTACTAATGGATATCCTCTTAAGAAATAGAATGATAAGAATAATATTTCTATATTTACAAATACTCCATTAAAATTATCCATAATCCATTTTAAATATCTATTTCCATCGTTATACCAATTTTGCTGTAGCATATGCATATATTTTTTGCTTTTATAGATTATATAGTATAAATATAAAAACAATGAACATATAAATACTATTTTCATTTTTCATCACTTCCTATAAAACTTTTAAGAATATTAATTGTTTGATTTAATCTTTCTAAATATGCATAATGAGTACATCCTTCATAAGTAACAAGTCCACAATTAGATATTATTTTTTCTAATTCTACTGCATCATTATATGGAACTTCTGTATCATTAGTTCCCCATATTAATAATGTAGGAACATCTATTTTTGATAATTCATTAGTTAAATCTAAATTAACATGATTAACTAATATTTTTCTCATCATTTCACTAGCATTCCTATAATCAGTTGATCCTAAATGTTTTTTAGCATAAGGTTCTAATTTATTTAATACTGGAACTTTTTTAAGTCCTTTTAATATTTTAGTTTTAACACTTGGTTTTTTCATAGAAACTCTATATGGACTAGCAAGTAAAACTATTTTTCTAGTTTTATACTTAATAGCGTATACTAAAGTAATTTTTCCACCAAAAGAATGTCCTACTAATATAGGATTTTTCATTTTTAACTGTTCTGCTAATTTATGAACCATTTCAGCATAATCATACATAGTCCATACTTCTTTTGGTTCCTCACTTCTACCAAACCCAGGTAAATCTATTATTAATACATTATTCTTTTTTATAAATGGTTTAGCTATTGGTAACATCATATCTATATTTTGTCCCCATCCATGCAAAAAAATGATACACTTACTAGAATTGTTATCATAAAAAGTATAATTAATTTTAGTATTTCTATACTCAAATTGCATATAACTCACCAATATAATTTTACCATATAAAAAGCGTGATTATATTGAAATCACGCTGTTATTTACATTATTTTACGTATTATAAAGTTAAAGTCTTATTTTTGCCAAATATAAACTGTTTATAATTGTCATATCCAGGTTCATCACTATATACTTCAAATATATCTAAAAATTCTTTATCACGAGTAATACTATAGTAAGTCTTCATCATAATTAATTTTCTTAATCTAAAAGGATCTTCTGGTACTGAGAATAGTTCTAATATAAAGAATTCTGCTTCATCTGCAAAAAGTTGTATTTGTTCTGCTGGTACTTTAACACCTTCAAAACCTTTATCTTCTTCATAATGATCAAGTATAGAAGCCTCGGTATCACTATCCATATAATATGAAAGTCTTGCTTTAGTTTGTAATAAATCAGGAGTAGAACCATTTTGCCTTATATATTCATCTAAATATTTAAGATATCTTCCATAGTATAGTCTATCCATATTATTTAATTTTTTTAAATCCTTAACTAAACTTTTTGTTGTTTCATCTTCTTCTACTTTTTTTACATTTAAATTTTCAAATAATTGTTCAGCCAATTTATAACAACTAAGTGGTTTATTAGAGAAAATAGCATATTGTTTATTATCGCCAAATACAAATTGTTTAGTTGAATCAAATCTATGAGGAACAGCATCCCATAATGCATCATTAACTGGAGATACATCATATTGATGCAAATGATCTTCTAAATGACTCTCTGCTGCTGATGCAAATCCACCATAGTGATAATGTGAATAATTATCAAGATTATGAAGAGCAATTGCTTTTACTACTTTACGAGCAGCTAATGCTTTTTTATTTTCAAGTGTTGGATTATTAACATAATCTACATAAGCTTTTTCAATTTGACATTCTAAACTTAATAAATGATCAATCATATTATATGCTGTAGGAGTACATAATTCTTTAACGAAATCTGCTAAAAAATATGGTACATCAAAAATTGGTTCTATTTCATCTTGGCATTCTTTTTGTATAATTTGTTCATATATTTCTTCCATATCAGCATCATCATATATAGCTATCGAATCTCCATCTAAATAGAAAAAATCTGAATAATGATTTAAAAATTCTTCCAATGCTTCATCATATATTTCATCTGTTACTACGAAATTTTCAAAACCATCTTCAATTGCATTCTCTCTAGCACTTTCTATAAATTTTTCATAATAAGCAGCTAATCTACTTAATGGAACTTCTGTTTTATGCCCATATTTGCTTAAATTATTAAATGCTGTTAAAAAAATAAATTCATAAGGTATTTCAAAATCTTCAGACATAATAAACACCCCTTCTCCACAATGCCGTTTATTATAACACAAAAACGCTGTTTTGTACAGCGTTAAATGTATTTATTAAGTTCCTTTTCAAATTCACTTTTAATTATTTCTAATTTCTCTTCTGTTTTAGATTCAAATCTCATTGTAATATTAGGTCCAGTATTTGATGCTCTTACAAGTGCAAACCCATCATCAAATTTAACTTTTACACCATCTATTGTAATAAAATTATAGTTTTTACTTTCACAATACTCTCTAATTTTATCAACTACTTTAAACTTCTTATCATCATCTACATGAACTTTTATCTCAGGTGTTGAATAATATTTTTCTAAATTATCTAAATAACTACTTAATGGTTTATCACTATTAGATAACATCTCTATTAGTCTCATTCCTACATAGATACCATCATCATATCCAGGCCATTTATCTCTAAAATATACATGTCCAGATAACTCACCACTAAGTGGATAATCTCCTTCAGCAGAAGCTGCTCTTGTATATGAATTACCAGTTCTATATTCAACAGGTTTTACACCTAGTTTATTTAATTCATCTTCTAATGTTTTAGAACATTTAACATCAAATAAACATTCTTTTTTATCAACTTTATCATATAAATAATCCCACATTACTGCTAAGAACTTATCTATTTCAATAAATGTGCCTTTTTCATCAACAAAACCTACTCTATCTGCATCTCCATCATATCCAACTCCACAATCAGCATGTTCTTCTATTACTCTTTGTTTTAATATAGTAAGATTTTCTTCAACACATGGATCTGGATGATGATTAGGGAAACTTCCATCAGATTCATCAAATATACCAGTTGAATCTATTTGAGGTAAATGTTTAAATACATCTCCTGCGATTACACTTCCTGTTCCATTTCCGCAATCATATATAACTTTAATTCTTTTATTTCCAAAATGTAATTTATCACATATTAATTTTATATATGCTTCTCTTAAATCTACATCTTCTACACTACCTACTCCATTTTCATAGTCTTGGTTTTTTATTAAATCATATATTTCCATAACAGAAGCACCATAAGCATTATGAACTCCATTATACGAAAATTTAAAACCATTATACTCTTTTGGATTATGTGATGCTGTTATCATCATACTAGAATTTGTTCCTAAATAATTCGCTCCAAAATAACACATTGGTGTTGTAGCAAGACCTAATCTTTTTACAACAATTCCTGTATCAACTAGTCCTTTAACTAAGTTTCTTTCTAAGTTAACACTGGATAGTCTATTATCATATGCTACTACTGTAGCAGGAATATTTTGTCTTCTAAGTTTAGTGCCAAATGCTCTACCAATATTGTAAGCAAGTTCATCACTTAATTCAGTGCCATATACTCCTCTTATATCGTATTCTCTAAATATAGTTTTTAATAATTCCATATCACACCTCTATACTAATATTATCATATCAAAATAAAAAAATCGAAATTATCGATTTTTTTAATGTAAAGTATTATTTTAATTCAAGTTTCTTTTCAGGTTCTTTATAACCTAATTTTTTATTAAAATAAGCCACACTCTTATTCATTCTATTTATTAAATCTGATATCATTTTCAATTCTTTTAATGATTCAGGTTGCTTCCATGACTCGTCGCCATCAACAAAACAAGAATATTTAAGCATATTATTTTCCATATCATAAATAAATGTTTCATGAGGTTCCCCAGATAAAAATACTATATATGGTTTATCATCATAAACTCTATATATACCAAATGTTGATTTTGGCTTACTATCTAATTTAGAATAAAGATCATAAGATGATTCACTAAATATTCTTACTTCATATTGCTTATTGCCGTCTGGTGAAGAAATGTATAGTTTTAGTGCATTATTATATCCATTTTTTTCATAAACACCTGTTGTGCTTACTATAAAATATTTTAAAAATTCACTTGCTTCTTCTTCACTTGAAATATTAAGTATTCTCATAAAACCATCATAAAACTTTTTTAAAAATTCATCATCAGCATGACTTGCAAAAATACTTTTATCTAAATCACCTAATGTTTTTAATAAAGCTTGTTTTTTTACTTCTGCTAATGTTTCATAATAATATTTTTCTACATTATCAGCATGATATATTTTAGCAAATGCATATACTAATCCTTCAACAGTAAAAATATGATTTCCATAATAATGTCTACTTAAATTTATACTATCATCACCATTACGTAAATAATCATCTAGACAATTATCATGTACAAGTGTTTCACCATATCTTTCAGCTTCTTCTCCTTCAAAATGATAAATTGTTTGACCATATATATTTGATTCACAATAAACACTTTCATATTCTCTATCTGTTGAAAATATTAAATCTCTATATTGATATACAGGCCTTCCTTCTACTTTTAAACTTGTTTTTTTAGCTCCTAAAAGTTCTAAATATAATTCTTGTTCTAAAGGACTCATTAATAAAGTCCTTTCTTTTTTTGGTAACATAAAAATTAACCCCCCTCTTGAACAGCTTTGTATTATATAATACTACATTATTCTTGTCAATTATTACTAGTTATAGAAACCTATTTTTTCTTTAACTAATTCATACTTTTTCTTAGCAATTTCTCTTGATTTATTTTTACCATCTTCTAATATTTTATCAAGTTCACTACCATTTAATATTTCATAATACTTCTTTTGTATTTCACTTATTTTTTCTACTACTACATCTGCAACTTTAGTTTTGAATGTACCATAATTACATCCTTCAAACTCTTTTTCTGCTTCAGGAATAGTTTTACCAGTTAATGAAATATAAATGTTTAATAAATTAGATATTCCAGGTTTGTTATCTGGATCAAATTTAACTAGCATTTCACTATCAGTTGTTGCTCTCATGATTTTCTTTCTAATTACTTCTGGTTCATCTAATAATCTAATAACACCATTTTGATTTTCATTAGATTTACTCATCTTCTTAGTTGGCTCTAATAAATCACCAATTTTAGTTCCTTCTGATTTAATTTCTGGATTTGGTACTACAAAAGTATCACCATATTTTTTATTAAATCTAATTGCTATATCACGAGCTAATTCAACATGTTGTTTTTGATCTATTCCAACTGGAACTATATCAGCATCATATAGTAAAATATCAGCAGCCATTAAAACTGGATAAGTTAATAATCCTGCTGTAAAACTTTCACTTTTCTTACTTTTTTCTTTGAATTGATGCATTCTTGATAATTCACCATAATA
>JAEEGL012442233.1_pt1 | contig 21334 bp, 28 predicted proteins | sample 9134231 | NCBI WGS metagenome assembly JAEEGL01 (sample SAMN16246548, study PRJNA631951) | gut metagenome | biome: gut microbiome; feature: rumen; material: fiber-attached | host: Bos | place: Iran: Karaj | collected 2018-10
AATAATTTGATTTATTATATTGACATTATTATAATTCTATTATATTATATTTGTATAGAATAATACATTATATAAATGGAGGAAATAATAATGCCAAGCGGACATTCACATTCATCACATAGCAGTTTTAGTCATCACAGCCATTATCATAGCTACGGGTCAAGAGGTAGCGGTAGCGACTGGTCAGCGGGTGAATTTGTTATTGCTTTTATAATTATTGTTGTATTGCTGGTATTGCTTGCAGTATTTGATAAGGGTAAGGTTAATCCGGATGGAATATATGTAGAAACTATCGGTAGACACTGTGATGTTGTAGATGATAATTATTACGATGAGACTACGGACTGTTACTTCTGGTTCAACACAGATGTATCTCCTGCACAGTGGCAATACTGGTACGAGGGTATCTCAAGTGACTATGGTAATTACGGCTGGATGGAGTTTGATGACAAGGAGGGTGTATGGTACATTGAAGAGGCTACTTTTCTTGGTTCCCACTGGGTTCAACTTGATATGGATAAGTACGGTAGTGAATCTGATAGGTTATGGCATTTTGATAATGCGTATGAAAATTATGCGGCTGCTCAAAACTGAGCAGTCGTTTTTGTTGTAAATAATCATTAGATATAAGTTGACAAATATATAATATTATTATATTATATTTATAGATGCTAATTAAACATTGATATATAAATGGAGGAAAACAAATTATGCCACCTAGCGGACACTCAAGTTCATCACATACAAGTTCACATAGTAGCTTTAGCCACAGCAGTTTTGGTTCAAGCTCAAGAAGCAGCTTCGGCTCCAGTTCGAGAAGTTCCAGTTCAAGAAGCTCCAGCTTTAGCTCAAGTTCACGCAGTAGTTTCGGAAGTAGTTTAAGTGGCTCTTTCAATAGTTCAAGTAAGTCAAAAAGCAGTGGGCCAAGCTCACATAGCAGCAGTTCAAAGAGTAGCTCATCACATACATCTGCACCTGTGAAGTCAGCTTCTGTATCTACTCCTAAACCTGCATCCAGACCGTCATATGCGCCTAGTTCACATTCTGAGAGCAGTCATAGCAGTTATAGCTATACACCAAGACCGGAGCCTAAGAGAGAGCCTTCACGTCATTATTCTGAGTCTGTGCGTCATCACGTATTCCCGACCCCAAGGCCTAGATTTCACCAGCCTGTTGGTTGGCATCATGATGTGTATGGAACTCCTAAGATATACGTCATTCATGACCATGATTATGCGTATTATCCACAGGACTGGACATCAGATGATGGTACAAATTATCGTGCTGGATACTATGACGAGAATGGTAACTACGAGGAAAATATCGTGTCCAAAGATGTTACTAAAGTTAAGCTTACATGTCCTTACTGCGATACAACTAAAGTTGTAGCATGGGAGGCTGGTCTTGATACAAAGTGTGACAGCTGCGGTGCTAATATGGTAATCGAAGAAGAAAAGTCAAAGCCCCCTGTAAATACTCAGGCGAACTATACTTACAAAGAGCGTAAGGCTGATTATGACGATATTTCTTATTCAAGACACAGTTCTAGTAATAGTAATGTTCTTATGCTTCTTGTAGGAGCTATTGTGACTATCTTTTTGGTTGCATGTATTGCAAGCGGTATCGGAAACGGTGCAAAGAGTGTTGCTACTAAGAACGAGTCTTATCAGTCACCTGTTACAAAAGAAGTAGTTGTACAGCAGATACAAGAGATTCCGGATGAGCTTTATGTTGAACCTCTTGGCAGATACTGTTACCTTGATGGTGAGAATTACTACGACGAAGAAACAGAGTGTTGGTTCTGGTTCAACACTGATGTCACTCCAGGCATCTGGCAATACTGGTATGAGGGTATATCCAGTGATTACGGAGATTATGGCTGGATGGAATATGATGAGGCAGAAAAGCGGTGGTATATCGAGGAATCTTCAGATAACTGGGAACCTCTTGAGTCTTACTACTGTGAGGAAAATGCTGAGAGATTATGGCATTTTGAGAATGCTAATGTATTCCCTATTAATCAGGCTGGTAACACTCTCTCGAGAGAATCAAGTGATGGTTCTTTGTATGTAGAAGAAATCGGTAGATACTGTCCAGTAGATGGTGATAACTATTATGATGAAACTACAAAGTGCTGGTTCTGGTTTAATGAAGACCTCTCACCTGCCCAGTGGCAGTATTGGTACGAAGATGTATCTGGAGACTTTGGTGACTTCGGATGGATGGAATACAGTGATTCTGAAGGCATCTGGTACATTGAAGTAAAGAGCGGTGTATGGGAACCTCTTGATACTGATAAATACAGTACCGATAAGCTCTGGCATTTCTCAAATGCATATAAAAGATAATACGATAAAGCGGCTCTGTTAATAGCAGGGCTGCTTTTATTACTTTATAATAAAATAAATATTGACAAATATATAATTACATTATATAATATTATTATATTAAAGAATAAACCGGAAGGAGATATTTAATGAGTTTAGCGGATACTTATTTTATTGAGATGTGTAAAGACATTTTTGAGAATGGAACATCAACAGAGGGTCAGAAGGTAAGGCCTCATTGGCCTGATGGAGCAGCTGCCTACACCAAGAAGATTTTTGGCCAGGCGCATATGTATGACGGAAGAAAAGAGTTTCCGGCAATGACACTTCGTAAGACGGCTATTAAATCAGCTACAGATGAGGTGCTCTGGATTTACCAGAAGAAGTCAAACAGAATCGCAGACCTTAATTCCAGTGTATGGGATGAGTGGGCTGATGAAGCAGGCACAATCGGAAAGGCTTACGGCTTCCAAATAGGTGAGACACATCTTTACAAGGGTGTAAATGATGAAGGTCTTAAAACTGCATTCCCTAAGTGGGAAAGAACTGAGGGTAAGGACTTCATTGATTATGATTATAAAAACCCTGTGTGCGGATTTCCTCAGCACATCAGACTCTATACTGATGGTGAGAATAAAGGCCTTGCAGAGATGGACCAGATGAATAAGGTTATCTATGACCTCATCAATGCTCCTTTCTCGAGAAGAATCATGACAACTACATGGAATGTAAGTGAACTTAAGGATATGAACCTTGAGCCTTGTGCATACTCCATGACATATAATGTAACTGAAGAGAATGGAGAGCTTGTACTTAATGCTGTACTTAACCAGCGTTCTCAGGATATGCTTGCAGCTAACAACTGGAATATTGTTCAGTATTATGTTCTTCTTATGATGGTTGCTCAGACATGCGGAATGAAGCCTGGAAGACTTCTCCATGTTATTGCTGACTGTCACATCTATGACAGACATGTTCCAATGATTGAAGAGCTTATCAGCAGAACACCTCTTCCTGCACCAAAGGTTACTCTTAATCCTGAAGTTAAAGACTTCTACGACTTCACTAGAAATGATGTAATCATTGAGAACTACGAAGTAGCAGGTGACCAGATTAAGAATATCCCGATTGCTATTTAATATCACATAAAAAAGGGCCCGGGCTTCCGGGCTCTTATATATAAGGAGGATAAAACATGTTTCTTCTTTTGGCGTTTATAGATATTCTTGTGGTTTTGTATATTATAAAAAAGAAAGGTATCCCTACACTTAAGGCAACAAAGTATGGTTGTTTTGCGATGACCGGATACTTTATTTTATCCTGTGTTTTTTCAATAATTAGCTTTTCGCATGAATTGTTGTCTGAAATAACTCTTGCAGATGCAGACCCAGAAGGATTGTATCTTATATTGAATCTATTTGGTGGGGCTATGAGTGCAGGATTGATTGTATTTGTTGCTCTTTTAACCATAGTTGTTTATGGAGTCCTTATAGGGCTTACCTGGGTAGTTTATGCAATCGTTTCTTACAATGTTAAAAAGAACACTGCAAATATGAATGTTACCGGAACAGGAACAGATTTAATAGTTGATGTACCATATAAAGATGTTCCTCCGGATGATACAAATGAATAAATAAGGATTCATAAGGAAAGAGGGTATTATGGATAAAACATTATCTCAGAAATATCAGAAAGAAAATAAGGTTTATACGGGACATTTTATTATGCAGATGTTTCAAGGAAGTAATCATGTATTTCTTGAAAACACAGAATTAGGTAGATTAACTGATGAAGCTTTAGAGACAGCTGTTGATTATTATTATAAAATTGGGGGCAACGATGATAGAGATATAACCCGAGAACATATAAGACAGCAAATAAAAGAAGGTATGATGCCGTGTACTATGGAAAAAACGGAAGATGGTAGGGTGCGAATTTTTTACACTAAATTAAATACTGCAGATACATTCAGCCCATCCAATATTTTTGCTTTTATAAGGCGTCCTGTTTTTATAAATGTAGATGAAATTTGATTGTTTAAACTATTCTAAATAGGGAAGGAAGAATTTATATGTCACAGATGTTAAGCACTATAGCAAGTTATAAGGAAACGGTTAATGCAGCAAAAACTGCTCATAAAATGACAGAGTTTGGCGAATTTGACACTCCGGATATTAAATGGAATCATCCAGACGCAAGTTTCCAGGATAAGATAGAACATAAATATATCACTTCTACCGTTATGGATACAAATGCAGATGATACTTGGGGTTTGTTTGTTGGTGTTGTTGCAATATTTCCGGTTATGTTTATCTATTTTATGGTATCTACAGGCACGTTATCACAACACATGACAGCTTTCTTTGTATCTAGTGCTATCATTACGGTTTGTGTGGCTATGTTGGCTTTATGTATATATAATATATATGTTGTTAAGCCAAGGATGCAGCAGAAGCTTTTAAAAGGGGAGTATCTTGTAACCGATTTAGAGTTTGTATGTGCATCTAAAGAAACTCATGTAGAGAGTAGTCAGCGTTCTACACACGCATATTTTACCACAAACGTTCTTTATAATATCGGACTTCATTCTTTTGAAGACGGCGGGATACCTTACCTGTATATGATTGGAGATGATGTATCCGATTGTGAAACAAAGCTGAAGTATTCCCAATATAAATTATTAAAGTTTGAATATGAAAACTGGAGACATAAAAAACAAACTCACTATGCTATCTGCGGTCTTTTGGAATAAACAAGAGAATGATAATAAGAAAGGGGTTTATATGGGACAGGTATTAAGTACATTTAAGGATTATGAAAATGCTGTTACGACAAGTTTAAATGCAGATAAGCTGTTAAATAAAAATACCAGCGAGTCTGATACTTTGAATTTTGATACTCCGGACATTGAGTGGAATAAGGTTAATGATTCATTAAAAGATAAGATAAATCAAGAATATAATAAATCCACTTTTTACGACACAACCTTTTCTGCAATTGGCGGTCTATTTATGCTTATAGGAATGGGTGTGTGCCTTTATGCCGGAGCAAACGAAGAAATAAAAGAAACTCTTCCGTTATGGGGTTATGCTATATGTTTTGTTTTTATGTTTTTACCTTGTGTAGTATGTGCTATATTAGCTGCATATGATGTGTTTGTTCGGGCCCCAAAGTTAAAGAAAATGCTGATAAACGGTGACTATTTCGTTGCAGACCTGGATTTTGTCTGTGCTTATAAATATGCGTCCGTTTCTGCAGGTCGTGTTAATAATAGTTATGCTTATGTAGGAATTCTTTATAATATAGGGCTTCATTCTTTTGAAGATAAGAACTTTTCTTATCTGTATAAAACTAAAGATAATATAGATGATTGCGAGACTAAATTAGATTATACTCAGTATAAGTTATTAAGGTTTAAATATGAAATCCCATTTCATAAAACAAAAAATTATTATGTAATATGCGGTCTTAAAGATTCAACGGAGGAATAATTATGGTCTTTCTTGAAAATCCTAAAAATGGTTGGGTCAGTATTGTGTTTGGAGATTATAGTCACGCTGCAAGCTATCTGACAGATGTGCCTTTTGATTGTCTTGATGCAATGATTTATGCACTTCAAGAAGGAGTGGATTTTTGTGTCAGTTTTGAAGGTGAAGACCAGGGTGACATTAAGGTAATCGCTGACAACTATACTGCTTATGTCATTGAAGAATCGGATGAGCCTGTTTTAAGAAAGTTCGATGTCACAAAACTTGATATCGCAAAGGCTTTATGTAATGACATTGAAAACGAGCTTAATGAATGGGCGTTCTGGGACATTGACCGGGACGAACAGGAAGAAGCTAATTCCCGTGTAAAAAGATTTATTGAAAAACTCGCAACACTTAAGGGCTTAATAGCATTAGAGAACACAGAAAACGCTTAAAATAGCGAAAAATATTTGTAGAATTAGTATTTTTATTGAAATTAGTGCATTTTTGAAAAGTAATTTTGTAAGATTTGTTAGTGACATAAAGGTATTGTGGTAGTAATCTACTATAATACCTTTAGGTTTTTAACGAGGTATTAAATAAACCGAAAGGCGGTACAAAATTATGTTGAAAATAATGAGTAATACAATAGAAACCGGAACAGAAATAGCTATCCTTAATAAGTGGAGAAAGCAGATAGCCGAGATGCTTAAAAAGGATGATTTTCCTCAGACTTTTAAAGTAAAAGAAGAAAACTGGGGTACCGGAGCTAAATCGTTCTATGAGTGTGTATCTGTTAACGAAAACCATAAGAAGCCTATCTCTATCTATCTGGATGCTTTGGTAATAAAATACCTTACCGGAGCTGAGGTTACAGATTGCAACGTAGGATTATATTTTACAGACTACGTGCCAATGGAAGATACAAAGCTACTTATAAGTGATAAGAAGAATCCTTTAAAGATACTTCCTTGTCAGTATAAGGTAAAAATTGAATATATAGATAAAAAGGTATTTATAAGCTTTGCATTATACAGTCTCCTTGATTTTTCTGAGATTAATATTACTAATCAATTAAGAAATCCCTGGAAGAATCTTGATGGTACCGAAGATTACATGACTGATATTGAAAGAATGTATAGAGACACTTTCATTCACAAGGGTCTTGTAATCTATGTATGTAATATTGTTGCTGACTATCTCGAGAAAGAAGGACGTAAGGAGCTTGCAGATGAACTTAGAGCAAGAGCTCTGGTTCATGATAACTCAAAGATTCTTAATCCGGATGAATTTAGAGCCCTGATGAAAATGATAAATGATAAGTCTTCCCTTAGGGATGCACATGCATTGCTTACCAAATGGCAGCAGGAATCATTACAGCTTCACTGGGAACATAATGAACATCATCCTGAGCACTGGGCAAATCAGGACGATATGCCTATAGGTGCAAGATTCGAGTTTATCTGCGATTGCTGCGCACGTAGCTTACAGTTTAAGACAAATCTTGTATCTGTTATGGAAGTATTTATGGTTGAGAAGTTCCACTTCTCAAAATTCGTACAGAACGAAATCATGCGTGATGTTGAGATGGTATGGCACCTTGTTGGACCTAAAGATTCTTCTTCAGCAGCATAAAAATAAGAGGTGTTACCACTTGGTAGCACCTCTTTTCTATTATCTTTCTTCTTCCTCTTCGTCGTCAATCTCTATCTCTTTAGATAGTTCATTCTCTTTCGAGGCAGCTTGCAGGTAACCCTGTTCCTTACAATATTCAATCAGATTATCGAAGCTTTTAAAGATATCTTCTTTTTCTTTTCCATGAGGAATGGTTACATCTGCATCCAGACCAAGGTCTTTAGTAAGATATGTATCCGTCATTCCCATGGCATCCATCTTTTCTTTTATATACAGTGAAAAAGCTCTTGCGAACATTTCTGTAGGAGTGGACCAGTATGGTTTGCTTGGGCAGAGTTGTTCATCTATCTTCTTCGCTTGTGTGCAATAATCTGACTGAGTTGTAATGAATTCGCGTGTATTCTTTTCTGCACACTTGAGACTGTTATATTTTTTAGCAATATCGTTGAGTGGTATATCAGTATGAAGTGCTGAGTCTGAAAATTCCTTATCAAAATCTCTAGGGTTTTCTTCTCCGCCAAGGGTTAGGAATGTTTCTTTAAGTTCCAGGAGAGGTTCAAAAGCACCTCCGCTGTAAGCTTTTTCTCTGTTACCTATCCTATAATTACGGAAACAGAATGGGTCTGCCTTCTCTTCATTCTCGAGAAGACGGTCAACAGCTTCGTCCCAAGCCTTAAGTTTATCTGGGTCATTCTTTATATTTCTTGCACAGGCTTCTGCCCTTCTGGTTGAGAAGTTATCTCTTTCAGCAGCAGTCATTGGATTTGGTCTGAGTCGTGCCATATCATCAAGGATTGTATCTTTTATGAAAGCTTTCTCCTCTTCGATAGTTTCTTCTTTATTCTTACGCCTTGTAAGCATTGCAGTTAAAACATCCTGAAGAGCTTCTGGTAGGTTTTCTGTCCTTTGTACCTCTGTAAATGAATGAGATAAATCCGGATTTACATTACCTATACATTTTCCAATGTATTCGTCCAGTGCATGGCCATATTCATGAGCAGTAGACCCAGCGCCTCTTTTTTTCGTGATATTAATTACATTTCTTGCTGGTTCATAATGAGCAAGACCTGCATTCTTTCCGCCTCTTCCTCTTGCACCAAAAGCTATAGCAAGAGAATGTTCGGGGTTATGGAATCCGTTTACAACAGGTTCAACACCTTCTGTTTTTAATGCTATTGTATCATCGGTGACACCCAGAACCTTTGCAAGGTCTTTAAATGCATCAAAACCTGCATTAAGACATTCCTGGCGTTCTTTCTGTGAGTTCCAGTTACCAAACTCTCCGGCACCAAACTTAAATATCTCCTCATACATATCGGTCGTTGCATTCTGACCTTTTCTGTAATCCTCTCCAACTCTTTTGATATTTGTTAAAGGAGCTGTATGATATTTTATTGGGTCGGCTTTTTGGTTTTCAGCTTTTAATTCTTTAGCCTTTGCCCTATCCTCATCAACCTTTCTGTTGTAAGCTTCCTGCATTGTCTGGGCATAAGCTACGAGGCTGAGTTCTGCATCTCTTCTGTCTGCACATGGAAACAACATGACTTTATCAGAAGAGTATGAGAAATATGATTCTTTGGGGCTTAAGAGCGCTGCTTCAGTGATTGCACAATAATCACCAACATGCCATCCCTCTTCGGTAAGAAGTTCCGGATGGTCCTTTTTTATCACTCTATTGTATTCCGGATAAATATAATTAGAAGAGCCGCCGTCCTTTATTTTAAGAACAGGGGTAGGAGCTTTTCTTTCTGAAGTAAGTATTTCAAAGTATCCTACTGGGCCCATATTAGGGGAATGAGGATTTTCAACCTCTTCCTTTGTTGCTACACGGAAAATCTTACTTCTCTCCATGATAGATTCATAGAGCTGAGCATCTTTTGATATACCAAAAAGCTCTTTCTTCGCACGCTCAGTAAACTCTGACCAGCTATGTCTCCTATAACTGAGAAGAGAGGTTCCCGTAAAATTACTCATATCATATAGCTCATATGATACTGTATAATCCTCGTCAAGGAAGTTTCCTCTTATACCACGCTTACTATATCTGGTAGGACTTGAGTGATAACCATAATCTGTTATAGGGATTATAGGACCAAAGACTCTCTGGTTGAAAGATTCAACATCCGCTCTTGTCTCACATGCCATTACTGCATCTCTTATTGCAGTCATATTGCGGACATATTTATCAATCACTTCAAGCTTTTCATCTGCATCCATACTATCATTAAGATAAGGACCTGGAGATGCGGATTTTCTCATCTCGTTCTTCCACCAGCAAAGGGTTCTATCAGCACCTTCACGGATAACCTTTTCCCAGTCAGTCTTAGGCCAAATTTTATCCTTTTTGGCAAGTTTTATTTGTTCCTGGCCAGTCATGTTATGGATATCTTCATACTGAATCATGGCACCGTAAAGGTCTTTACGGGCACCACCTATCTTAGCTCCGAAATCCTTTATTTCGGCAAGACTATCAGAAGTCTTCTCTGTCTGCAGATGTTCTGAATCGCCATCGGTTCTGACATCCCCGACAGCATCTCCTCCTGGCACTGTCTCTCCGCTTCCTGGAGTTCCTGGCTCAATATCCCCTCCATTATCAGGAGTGTGTAAGCGCCCATCAGCTCCTGTTTCAGGAATATCTCCCTCTCTCTCATAAACGTTGTCATCCTGGGTTCCTCTATCTGTAGATTCGGATAAAGTATCCCGTCCTTCTTCTCGTATGTTATCTCCATTTTCGTTTTCTGCCTCCATTTGCCTTTCAATCTCCTTATAAAGGTCTTTTAATATTGTCTGGGATGCTTGTGATGCTTTTACACCAATAAATGCCATTTCTCTGACTGTCCAGCTGTCAGCATATTTGACTCCTTGGTTCTGTACAGCTATCTGAGTGTTGAGTTCTTTAGCTGCATCATAATCCATATTGCCGATTCTGCTGCCTACCTGCAGAGCAACCATAGCTCTTATTGTTGTATTTACTCTTGTCTGATATTCCGGGGTATTATCTGCGCCAAGAGTGTTTATTATATCATTTATAGCATCCTGAGTTGCTTTGTCTGTAATCTCTTTAAATGATTCTCCTTTAGCTATGGATAAACCTTTCTCGAGAGGAGATAATCCGCCAAGCCATGTTTCTGGTACATCTTCTTTTGTCCAAAGACCAATGTCCAGACTATCTTCTTTCATCTCTGTATCTTTCTCATCAAAGAGATATACTGTTTTCCCATTTGAATATGCTGCTATAGCTGTTGCATTTTCCTTAAGGTCTCTATGCATTATGTCTTTCCAAACATGTTCAGATGCAACGGCTGTGGCTTTAGGATTCTGTGCATATATAAGTACCTGGTTAAAAAAGGGATACTTATAAAGCCTTCCTGCAAGCATATTGAATTCAATACCTTCCTTACTGGTAAGGTCTTTGATGCCTAAAAGAGTTGTTCCGCACAGCATCTTTATTTTATCATTATTATTTCCGCTCATATTATTTCCTCTTATAGATATATGTTATTTTAAATTGTATTTTAAAAGGAATTATTCAAGTTCAGGTCCATCATTCTCTTTCTTAAATGCTTCATATGTGTCAGTAAGGTCATTGAACCTTACATCGCGGCTATTACCATACCATGGATTTTCCAGGTCAATCATTCCTCCTAAATCTTCCTCTCGAGACTGAAGTTCTCCAATGATAGCTTTAGCCTCTTCATATTTAGGACTGTTAACTGACTCTATAAGGTCTTCCTTATCAACTTTAAGAACTTTGAGAATTTTATCTGTACATGAGTCACAATATAATCCATCTTCCGGAAGTTCAAGATAACATTCTGCCAGGTCTACCAACTCAGGGTCTTCCAAATCTGGCTCACAATCTCCTGTAAGGAATGATAAGATATCGTCAGTAGTTTCAAAAAGTTCTGTGATTTCTGTTCCTGATGAGTTTGAGCCGCCTATAGGATATAACATATCATATACTCCGGTCTCCTCAGGAATACCTTCACCATTAAACATCTCCTGATTAAGAATATCTTCTTTGATAAGAAATCTTTTTTCTGCCCCATGAAGATACTGGCTAAGTCCCCTGACGGGAAGAAGCCCTTCTTTTGTCAGAGCGATGTCTGCATGGGTTACGTCTACCAGGAAGTCAAAATCCTCCACAGCAGCATCTTTGAATGCCGGGGCTTCAAGAACCTCTTTTAAAGAATTATACATCTCAATTTTTAAAAGACCATCACTTCTTGAAAACTGTTCAACCGGAACAAAATCTTTACATTCCTGAGAGTTTGCTGCAACTTTTGTGATAGCATAAACTTTCTCTCCATTCATCTTTTCTTTTGCTTCAGCGATATATTTATATTCACTATTTTCTGTACCCATATTTACATCTCCATTTCATCTTCTAAAGAAGATTCTATATTCTGGATAGCTTCTTCTAAATCGTCAACCTCAATACCATCTAACCATACTGTATGAGTCATCTCGGGGGTCCTAAATTTATCAATATCCATTATACCTTTAAATGCAGGGTCTTTTAAAATATCTTCCAGAGAATTATATAATCCCTTTTTTAAATAGTCATTACCCGTATTTGCATTTTTTTCTATGAATAGAATATGTTTAGGAGCGATTTGAGCGATTTTCTCAGCATCTAATTTTGTGATGCCATAATGTTCTTCTCCTTCGTTCAGTCTTGCTCCGGCAAAAAATTTGTATTCGTTTCCCATAATATTATCTCTCCATTTCTTCATCTTCATTTTCTATTTGCTGTTCAGGTTCTGACCAATCAAGGAGGTGCTTTAAGTCTCTCTCGAGAAGCCTCTCACCAAGAGCGTCAGAATGTTTAAAGCAATCTTTTAATGATTCATACATTGTAGTTGTATCTGCAATCCTTATCTGGAATATCTGAACATCAACAGCTTTTGTTTTGTTGAAAGTATTTCCGTTTTGGACAAAGGTATCATATTCTCTTTTGAATATTTTTTTACGCTCGCCCTTCATGTCATGGAGGTGATAGTCTCTGTAAATAAATAACTCAAGGCCTTTTTTTGTCTCCTTAGCATGGAGAACAATAGTAGGTTTTAAATCAGAAAACCTTCCGAAGGGATTGTATCCTGAGGTAGAAAGCAGATTATACTGCGTGAAGGTTGTAAAAGCATCCTCTCCGGTAATATTTGTTGGAAGAGATATTCCTTTATGATGGCAAAAGATACCTTTGACTCCATTATTCCATTTCCCAGGAACATGTCCATCTGTATAGTAATCTTTTTCTAAAGACTTTTTATCTTTATTGTACAAGGTGGATTTTATGATAAGACCTCTTTGTTCAAGAGGGCCTGTAAGTTCTGTTACGGCATCATTGATACTATTAAGAAGTTCTACGACCTCATCTCTTCTGTTTATATTTTGAAGAGAGTCGTAAATTACAATTCCCTTCTTTAAATCATTCCCATTCAACATATAGATTTCTCCTTATACCATACGGCCTGGGCCAAATGATGCATTAAGGAATGGGTCTTCACATGGACCATCGTCTTCATCTTTTTCACCGTTCTCTTTAGCAGTTTCTTTAAGCTCTTTGTTCTCTTCTTCTTCGATGTTCTGCTGCAGCTCATCAGATTCTTTGTCCATGTTTTTATATACAGGGCTATATACCTCTCCGGCTTCAAGAGCATCTTTCATCTCACGCAAAAGTTCTTTTGCGGACTCAGCGCACTCTTTATTTTTTGTAGCATGTACAAGAGTAAGTGTGTACTCATCTTTGCCCTTATCCTGGTAGAATTCATTAAGAACTTCTCTGAAATTTTTCTCATCTGCAGAGTTAACATTCCAGATACCAAGACGTTCTTTCTCAGCACGGTCTTTAATGAGGTCGATAATGTCACTTCTTGTTAATTTTGTGTTTCCCATTTCTATTCTCCTTTATATAATGTGAATTATTTCTTACCTATATATGTTCTGTTTTTATGCAAAAATAGCTTATAATGTAAGGTCTTCTTCCTCTTCTTTATTGTATTCCTCTTCTCTTAATTTTAGGTTGTCGTAATAAGCTTCTTCTCCCATCTCAGCTATTTCGTTTTCCATATCTTTTTTGAGTGCCTCTTTGGATATAGTATCGAGCTGATGGAATATGTCCAAGGCTACATTCTGAAGGTCTTTTTCTTGAATATGTTCTGTGGGATATCCATTTGCTACACGAGCCATATCAAAGGTAACCTCTTTTATTCTGTCCATAAGAGAGTCTGAGATTTCTCTAATGTATAATATTGGTCTTGGAAGTTCCGCAGCAAGTTCTGCTTTACATTTATTAAACAACTTATTTTTAGTTATTACATATGGGTCGCCAAGGTCCTGCATACCATCTCCAAGGTCGCCCTTTTGCTGAATAACAAATCCGTCTTTTATTTTAAGTAATATATTAGCTTCGTTCATATAAAACCTCCTTTTATATTTATATATGAGGAAGATTTACTCAAAAATCATGTCTTCTCGAGAGGGATTAACTGGGCTGCTTTGGGCAAACAAAAAAGACCAAAATGAGTGGTTCTCAGATTGGTCCTTACATTTTATTTTCTTTATTATGTTGCTTGTTAATACTGTTTCTGTTTAAAATATAATGTTGTATTTGTACAAAGAGGTGTATCGTCATCATCTCTTGAGACAAGCTTACAGAGTATTTTTAAATCATCCAGTCTCGATACTTTTTCAGCAATATCTTCGCAAGGTTCTAATATAACTTTCACTCTTAAACGGTTTCTTTCATCTGCATCACGATACATAGTTCTTTCATCGCTTATAAGCTGCACCTTATGCTCATCTTTTAAAGATATATGTCTCTTTATAAATACGGTAAAGTCTAAAATGTAAGGCTGGCCTATTTCTAATTCTGCAAGATTAGTAACCATATTGCCTTCAGAAAGTGCTGTTCCTGGAACTGTTTCATATAAACAAAAATCTCTTGTATAATCCATATTAATCTCCTTCTTTATTTTTTTGCATCAGTTTAAATAAGACTGAGTAATCTTTTTTGGTATTCAGAATAAGCTGTATTTATATCACATTGTCCATCACCTTGTACGCATGAACCTGTTCTGAAAAAACGGAACTCATCATATTCAGTAGAGAAAAATAGAAAATCAAATTAGTTAGTAGATAGTCTACTAAGTTTATCAGTAAATTTAGTAGATAGTCTACTAAGTTAAGATTATTGTTTTGATTATTTTTATATGCCTTTTAAAATTTATTTCGATAGTGCTGAAATATATGCTTTATCGGCGATTTGGGGTGGTTTTATATAGCTTAGTGTAATAACTTATTATCCTTTTGATGTGATGTTTTGTCTCGATAGGGGTCTGGCGGGGTTTTAGGTGTAAAAAATCCGCTAATTTTGCCAGCAACCCACCATATACCCACAATTACTATTCCAAGTAGATACAACACAGACAAAACTACCATGATATCATGTACACTAACCATAAGTTCTCCGTTTATGTTAACCATAAGTCCTCCTTTTATTTTTTACCTGAAATCATACACAATGACATTAGTTACTGACTCATATATATATCCTTCTTCATTGTATAGGCAATTGTAGCCGTTAGGACCAATAAGTGCAGCAGAGTACGAATAGCCGTCCCCTTCATTTTTAAAAAAATAAACTGCATGTGTTGGTATGAACTCTTTTAAATTTACACTACCAGAATAGGTTGCTAAAGTGCGTATTGCATCATTGTCAATATAAGGGATTCCACTTTTTAATATAGTTACCTCTTGTTCTGAATCGTTTATAGATATTTCTGAGGAAGCAATGTTAGACCCACATCCACACATTGTCATTCCGATAAGTATTATTCCAATAATTCTTTTGAAATTTTTCATTTTCATTTACAGACTCCTTATCCTTTATGGAACCATATAGACATAACACACAACAGTGCAAGTCCTTCGCTTACTGCACCTACCAAAGCTCCTGTTAAAAATATTCCGAATACTGTTGTCATTGTTTTATAAATCCTTTCTTGTTTGTTTATAAAAATATTATATAATAATATCACACATCTGTCAATCTGTTTTATATAATATTTTAAAGGATTTATAGTCAAATCTTTCGAGTTAAATTAACGGTTCTTCAGAAGCTCTACCATCTCGCCGATTTCTGAAAGTCGCTGCTTTAAAGCATCGTAATCAAGCGATTTAATTTCAGCCCATTTTTCTCCACCAATAGAAAAGTTCTGAAGATAATTAAACAGATTGCAGATTTCATCAGCCGTGAAGTTGTAACCTTCAGGTGCGAATCCAAGTTCAGGATGAGCGATGTTAAAGTTGATGAGTTCATAATTTTGAGCTTCCTCAGGAAGTCCACGAGTTTCAAACTTATTTTTAATACTTTCAAACTCATCAAATAATTCAGAGTAATCTCCAAAGCGAATTGGCGCACCAACATCTTTCATCATAATAACTGTGGGTTCCTGTAGAAGGCAACCTGTTACGTGATTTATGATGCTACCACTTATTACTTCAAAATTTATTTTCATTTTATTTTCTCTCCTTATTCCATTTCTTTATCAAGGATATCCTCTAAAGACATATCATCATAATAATGACTAAAAGCGTACATATTATTTTGAGAAGTCTCTGAACTTTCCTGTGTAAGCTCTTTTTTAATAGCTTTCATTGTGTTATAGGTTTTATCAAAGCTAAGAGATATTTTGAATTCTTCTTTGAAAGCAACAATAGTGTCTTCAATATATGTATCCTTAATCAAAAAGTCTTTTTCCTTCTCGAGAAGGAACTCAACTGCTTTCTTGATGTAATGGTATTCCAAAGTATCTTTTTGGAACCGTTTATTATAATCTATTTGTTTCTGGAGTTTTGTTATAGCTCCCTCCATAGTCTTATAATACTGCTCGTTCTTTTCATCTCTTGCTTCCGGAGGAAGTATTGCATATCTGGCAGCAGATAAGAGCGTCATAGCTTCTGCCTGAGTAAGATAAAACATTTCATTATGTTGAGTTTCAGACTGTTTTATTTCTTCGTTTTGCATATGTGTGCTTCCTTTCTTTATGAAGGCCATAATAAGATGCTCTTCTTTTTATTGCATCAGCTGTACGACCAGGGAACATTTTTACAAGGTCATCTATATCTGTTGTAAGATATAAATCAAGAAGTTTTTTAGTATCTTCTTCTGTCCATGTAGTAACTTTTCTTTTTGCTTCTGTAAACTTACATGGGAAAAAGTTATCTCCTTTATATTCTTCTCTCATTTCATTTATGTTCTTAATTTCTATATTATCCGGAGAAGATTTTTTATAACAATAAAATTCTCCTTCTCCTGTTAAAGGATTTTTATAAGCAAGTCCTTTAATAATATAGTCTCCTGCTTGAAATACTTGAATAGCATTTCCGGCTGAGTTAAATGCGGGGTGAGGAATTTTTCCGTTAAGGAAGTTCTTAGCGGTTTTGTGTTCAACTACAGTTTCATCTTCGAATTCTATTACAGCATCAGAGGTTTTGTCGCACTTAATACATTTCATTTTCAGTCCGCAGGTGGAGTATGTTTCAAAACCAATATACTTATTCTTTAATATATTTGGATTTTTAACTGTTCCTGTTTTAAATTGAGAAGCATTAGTTACAACTCTGGTTCCGTCTTCAAATTCTACAGTAAGATTATTGTTGTCTATATAATCCACACATTTCATTGTTCCGCCAGCTTTGCATGGTACAACTTTATCCATATATTTTTTTCTAGCATTATATGTTGCAGTATTTTCAGTCTTAAGAGGATTTTTAACGTAACCTCTTTTAAATGACCTATAAGTGGTATGGGCTATTCCTCCATTTTCAAATTCTACAACAACATCATTATAGCCATTATATTCTTTTATGGTCATTAGTTGTCCGATAGTGTTTACGTTTTGTTCGCCAGGCTTTGTTTCTTGATTTTCCTTAAAGCCACCTACTATTGTATAGTTTGGATGTTTTATACAGCCTTGCTGGAAATGATTATAACTTTTATGGGTAACAGTATATCCATCTTCTAAGAATTTTATATCAATATCGTCTTTACCTCTATAAGCAATTATTTCCATCATAAGGCCGTTATTTGCAACTTTTCTTTCTCCACGTCTATCTATATAATGACTCATATATTTTGTTTCCTTACGTTATAGATTGCTCTAATATTATTTATCTATAATAATATTATATAATGTTATTATATTTTTGTCAACATTGTTTACAAAATAAAACCAGAGGGAAAAGCCCCTCTGGCTCGTGTTTTTAGATACTTTATTTTTTAGATAGCCGGATATTACATAGTTCAATATTGGTTCTGGGTTTAGGACATTGTTCTAAGGGTTTCCATTTCATTCCGTCCATTTTATAACCCAGCTCACAACAACATTCATATTTATCTTTAAATCGGAGAGCTTTACACCCATCACAAGATTTTTTCATTATTGCCTCCGGTTATGCTACTTCGATTTCGTTAAACATATCCATTAACCATTCAACAGAATTTAGTGCCTCGAAGATATCGTCTGAATCATCTACGACAGACTTAAGTACGTCAAGCTCAACATCTCCTGAACCGTCTGCTTTTCTCTTATCAAAGAACCATTCCAGCCAGTTGCTGTCTTCTAAAACAATACGATACTCGTTGTCTTCTGTATCATGAGATGTGGCATTATTATAGTCTTCGTTGTTCTTGATGTATCTAAATACATCGTGGCGGTCACCTAAGTTACATTTGTCTCTGAACTCATCAACCTCTGTGATGCTGCCATCTTCTTCTGTCTTCTGGAGAGAACCTATTACATCACCATTTGCTTTGAGAGTCATAATGGCGTTTCCTCTGCGAACCTCTGCAACATCTCCACCATAGAAGAATACATATGAACAGTCATCTGGGATATACTGGCTCCATGTAATAGTAAATCCTGCCTCTGAAAGCATATTCTGAAGATTAAGCTGTGTTTCTGACCTCTCGAGAGAAAGATTAAGGTCTTCCTCAAAGTAGCAGTTACCATCTTTATCATATACAATGAATGGTCTGTCGTCTTCATCTTCATTAAAATGAGGGTCTACCGCTTTAAAAATATATGAGTTATTATCTACAAGGATATCTCCTTCTTTGATATCAGATACAGTCTTCATTCGTCTTCTCCTTCCTCTAACACATTCATTACATCATCAACAGAATATTCTCCGTCAAATAATGAATCAAAAGCATCAAATATTTCATCGCCTATCTTATCTCCTGCTTCATTGATGATTTCTTCTTTGATGCTACGAGCCTCTTCAAGTAAAGAGCCTATCTTTTCAAGCTTTTCTCTTATAACCGTTTTATCCATTTCATACCTCCTTTTATAAATTATTCTTGCTCTTCTTCGTTATAAACTACAGGGTCATCATAATCCTGATTGTCATGCGTCTTTAATAACACATCATAGTTGCCTTCGATGGTCTGTACGTTTCCATCTTCATCATATGTATAAGATGGTCTTACTACTACCAGGTCCTTAACTTCTCTTCCCTCGTCATCTTCTACACCCACAAAGATTTCTTTGTACTGAGTATCAGCTCCGATTACTGCTACAAGGTTCCTGTTTGGTCCGATGTTGATAATAAGTTTGTTATTTTCCATATATATCTCCTTTACTTTAAACACTCTTCGATTGGTTTTCCGGTTTTGTATCTGTACATTACTGTTGCAAGCGATTTGTTATATTTCTTACACAGTGCCTTTATGTTAGGATAGTAATTTCCATCAGGACCTTTGATTCCTGAGGGAATATCAAATCTTTTACTATCCTTTTTCATCTCATCAATATTCTTGATTTCGATGTTATTTCTATTTTCACCTTTATAGCAGTAGAACTCTCCTTTATTATCGTAGATATAAGCAAGTCCTGTAACTGTATATTCTCCTATGCGGAGGAAGTTATTTTTACACATTGGATTAAAGAATGGGTGAGCAATCTTGCCCTCTGTAAAGTGGGACATTGAGCTTACCTCTACTTCTGTATCATCTTCATATCTTACTGTGAGATGTTTATTGTCAGTATATCCGATAATCTCTGCCCAGATTCCGGTAATGCATAATGTTCTTCGTCCAATGTATTGCTCTTCTCTGGAATAATTCGGATTCTTGATACTTCCGCTGATAAAATCTCTCCAGCAGCGGTTTTTAACGACGGTCTTTTCTTCATCATCAAAAGTTACGTCAAGGTCTGATGAAGACCTGTAGCCTGTTACCGTCATCTTTAATCCATCTGTATTAACTCCAACAGTATACATTCTGGAATCTTTTTTGTTTGTTGAAAGTGGAGCTTTTGGGTGAGTTACATACCCATCATTGAATCTTCTGTAGGTAGTTTTAACTGTTGTTTTATCATCAAACTCAACAACAACATGTTTTGTATCAGTATATTCTTTTAAGACCATTTTTAATCCGGCCTTATTATATCTAATACTTTTTTCTCTGGCGAGTTTATTATGAAGTTTTCTTGTTTCACCAGCTTTTACCATGTTTACCACCCGTTTCTTTTCTATGATATTATTATATAATGTTATTATAGTTTTGTCAATCTTTTTTATAAAATAATTTTATACTTTTTTTGTTGTTTTAAGATAATTTTTCTCGAGAGGGAAATGTCTGTTTCGTCCGATAAAAACTAGATAAAATACAATTTTGCTCCAATCGATAATTTCACAAAATGGAAGAGTGAGATGGAGCGTCGTCCTACAGAAAAACAGGTTCGTGACGTAGCTGAGGCTCTTCTGGCAGTAGCAAAGGATACTCAAATCTTCGAACTCTGTGCTGAACCGGAACTTGCAAAGGCATACCCCGAAAGATTTCAGTGGTTTGGTTGTCTTTCCCGTAAGGACTGTGAAATCATGGGTGTTACTGTTCCGGAAGGTATCGGCATCAACGGGCAGCAGAGGTTCGGTTGCAGATGCCTGCGCATGAAGAAGGAGCTTCTCCACTGTAAATGCCGCTGTGCAAATAATTGTGCTTACTGCTACTGGAAGAATCCTCCTGCGGCTAATAAGCCAGATTCAAAAGTTTTCTAAAAACAGTCAAAACAAGAGTCGGTTGAAACGCATCAATCGGCTCTTTTTATGATATTTTTGTGGTGTTTTTAATTGACATTTATATAATATTATTATATAATAATAGTATCAAATCAGATATATTAGGAGAGGAAAAATGAAATTATCAAAAGAGTTGCAGACTAAACTTAATACAGCTGCTAAAATGTTTTCTGTAGATTCAAAAAAGGGCAGATGTCCTGTATGTGGTCATGACCATTATCTGAAAACAAAGTCTGACAGATGTAGCTATTGCGGACAGAAACTTACTGTTTAAAAGGGAGATATTATGGCAACTTACGTTGAGACAGAAAAGCTTAAAACAAAACTTAGAGATAAAACTTACAGAGAGGCTGTAAGACTTATTGAAAAGACAAATAAATGCGCAGTTATTCGCCCCACAGGCTTTGGTAAGACAGGAATTCTTACCAGGTTTATAAGTGATGGCCAGTATAAGAATATTCTTTACTTATATCCTTCAAAGCCTGTTAAAGACGCTGTTATAAAGTTCTATTACGGGAATAATGATACAGATACTATCCCTGGAGTTACATTTATGACATATCAGAAGGTTGCTACAATGTCAGCCAAGGAAAGAGAAATAAAACACTCTTCCTATGACCTTATTATTGCTGATGAATGTCATAAACTTGGTGGTAATAAGACCTCCCATGGCCTTAGCCGCCTTCTCGAGAAGAACAAAGGAGTTCATCTTGTCGGCGCAACAGCCACTCCAGAACGTCTTGACCTTATAGATGAGATAGGTCTTTTCTTTGATGATAATACCTGTTCAGACTATACACTTCACAATGCTTTCCAGGA
>JAEEGL012969886.1_pt1 | contig 21332 bp, 18 predicted proteins | sample 9134231 | NCBI WGS metagenome assembly JAEEGL01 (sample SAMN16246548, study PRJNA631951) | gut metagenome | biome: gut microbiome; feature: rumen; material: fiber-attached | host: Bos | place: Iran: Karaj | collected 2018-10
AGCCGTCCGGGATATCTGCCGCCGCTATGCCGAAAACTTCGGCCCCGGCAGCGGCAATCTCTTCCTCACCGGGGCTCCCGGCCTGGGGAAGACCTTCCTTTCGGCCTGCATCGCCTCCACTGTGGCGGAGAAGGGCTTCAGCGTGGTCTATGATACGGCGGTGAACGTCGTTTCCTATTTTGAGGAGGCCCGGTTCAACCGCCGGGGCGAGGCGGAGCAGGCGGAAGCGGATGTGCAGCGCTGCCTCCGCTGCGACCTCCTGATCCTGGACGACCTGGGCACGGAGATGAACACCAGCCTGTCCGTCAGCGCCGTCTATGAGCTGCTGAACACCCGCCTGCGGGAAGGGCGGAGCACGGTGGTGTCCTCCAACCTGAGCGCGGAGGAGATCTCCCGGCGCTATTCGCCCCAGATCGCCTCCCGCCTGTCGGGAAGCTATGAGGAACTGAGATTCTTTGGCAGGGACATCCGCCTGCTGAAAAAAGAGGAAAGCTGAGGAAGGCTTATGAGCATCATCGTGGCGGGCAGCGTTTTTGTGGATATCAAGGGCCGCCCGGAGGGGGCCTATGTGCCCGACGGGCGCAACGCCGGGACCGTGGAACAGGTCCACGGGGGCGTGGCCCGGAATATCGCGGAGGATGCGGCCAGGGCGGGGGGCAGGGTCTGCTTCCTGGGCCTGACGGAGGACGACGCCCTGGGCCGGGAGGTGACGGACCGCCTGCGGGACGCGGGCGTGGACGTGGGCCATATGCGGCGGGCGAAGGGCGGCATGGGCATCTGGCTGGCCGTCTTTGACGACCGGGGCGACGTGGCCGCCTCCATCTCCAAAAGGCCGGACCTCCGGCCCCTCATGGATATCCTGGAGGAGGAAGGGGACGAGGTGTTCCCCGGGGCGGAGAGCCTCCTGTTCGAGCTGGACCTGGAGGAAGAGACGGTGGAGAAGCTCTGCGCGCTGGCGGAGAAATACGGTGTGCCCGCCTGCGCCGCCGTCAGCAATATGACCATCGCCGCCCGGCGGCGGGCGTATCTTCCCCGGCTGCGCTGCCTGGTGTGCAACGAGCAGGAGCTGGGCGTCCTGATCCCGGGGGATTGGAGCAGCCGCAGCCCGGAAGCCCTGGCGGCGGAGCTGCCGGCGCTGGCGCAGGCGCTGGGTCTTCGGGACCTGGTGATCACCCTGGGCAAGCGCGGGGCCGTCTGGGCCGAGGGGGAGCGCTCCGGCGTCTGCCCCCCGGAGCCGGTGGAGCCGGTGGACACTGCCGGGGCGGGGGACGCCTTTTTCACCGGGGTGGGCCTGGGCCTCAGCCGGGGGCGGTCCCTGGAGGAGGCCTGCCGCATCGGCAGCCGCATGGCGGGGAAGGTCATCACCGTCACGGAAAGCGTATGTCCGCCCATGACGGCGGAAGAACTGGGCCTTTGAGCCGGCATCTGAGATAAAGGAGGCGCCGCAAATGGAGAAGAAGATCCCCCTCATCATCGACGCGGACCCGGGCGTGGACGACGCCCTGGCCCTGAAAATGGCCTTCGGCAGTCCCCGGCTGGATATCCGGCTGCTGTGCTCCGTGGCGGGCAACGTGGGCATCGGCCTCACCACCGCCAACGCCCTGTTCCTCACGAAGAAATACGGCGGGGCGATCCCCGTGGCCCGGGGCAGCGCCAGCCCTCTTTCCCGCGGAGCGGTGGATGCCTCCGGGGTCCACGGCGCCAGCGGCATCGGCAGCTATGTGATCCCTGCCCACGACTACGCCCTGGATTCCGAGGACGGGGTGGAGGCCATCCATGAAGCCCTGCTGGCCGCGGGGGAGAAGGTCACCCTCGTCACCCTGGGGCCCCTCACCAATATCGCCGCCCTCCTGGGCAGGTATCCCGACGCCCTGGGGAGGATCGGGCGCATCTACGCCATGATCGCCTCCGCGGACGGGACGGGGAACATCACCCCCTACGCGGAGTTCAATGCCTACTGCGACCCCGAAGCCCTGGACGCGGTGGTGCGCAGCGGCCTGGAGATCGTCTTTGCCCCGATGCACCTGGGGCGGGAGGCGAAGCTCAGCCAGGCGGCCATCCTGGCCCGGGGCGGCGGCAGCGAATTCGGGGCCATGCTGGCGCAGATCTTTACCGGCTACCGGGACGACGCCGTGGAGGAGGGCTGGGTCGCCATGTACGACGCCAATGCCGTCGCGGCCCTGCTGCACCCGGAACTCTATGATTTCGTCCGCTGCACCGCGGAGGTGAACACCACGGACAAGCCCGGGCAGACCTTCCTCCGCGCCGACCCGGCGGGGCGGTTCTTCCGCCTGGAGATCCGGGACAGGGCGGCCCTGGAGGAAGCCATGCTGCGGGATCTTTTCCCCAGCTGATCGAGCAGATCACGCCGCGGCGGGGACGGGGGACAATGGCAGCACACGCCCACCGCTGCGCGGAATGTCCCCTCGCGCGGAGTTTCCCCCAGGGGATGGCAGGGCAAAAGCTCTTTGCCGTCTCTTGCGCGGAAGGACCCTTCGTGCTACGATAGAAACCGCTGACCCGGGCGCCCCGCCCCGCGGGGATTTCGGGCGGCGGGAATGAAACGGCCCCGCCTTGGGTATGCTTTGCAGCGAAAGAAAATGCCTGCGGCGCACGCCGTCTTTCCGGGAGGAATTATGAATAAACTGAACTGGACCCTGGCGGTGGACGTCGTCCTGGTCCTGGTGGTGCTCTGGAAGCTGCTCCAGGGCCGCCGGGATGGGGTCGTGAAAAAGCTGGGCGGTCTGGCGGCCCTGGTGGGCGCGCTGATCGCCGGAAATTTCGTCAGCAGCCGCTATGCCGCCCCGGCGGCGGAGAAGTGGCTGGGCCCCGCCCTGGACAAATGGTTCCAGCATGTGCGTCAGACCCTGGGCCTGGAGGACCTGCTGGAAAACCTGGCCGAGATCCTGGAGGGCGTCAGCCTTCCCCAATTCCTGAAGGTCAACGTGGTGCAGCAGGTCACGGAGCGGCTGGGGATCGCCTCAAGGAGCGTGGGCGTCGCCGTGGGGGAGGCCTCCCAGGTGGTGGCCCAGCGGCTGGCGGGCTGGCTGCTGTTCCTCGTGGCCGCCATCCTGGGCTATGCCCTGGTGAAGCTGGTTTTCGACGGGATCCTGGACCCGCTGATCCGCAAGCTCCCCCTGGTGGGGACGGTCAACGCCCTCCTGGGCGCGGCTCTGGGGGCTGTCATGGGGGCGCTCATGGCCGTGCTGCTGCTGTGGCTGGCCTTCCATCTGGTCCCCGCCCTCTCCGAACCCGGCGGACCTCTTTCCCCGGAAGCGGTGGAGCGCAGCTTTGTGACGCGATTCTGCTTCCGGACCTTCCCGAACCTGTTCCGTTAATCGACGCAGCTTTGCGCGATTTCGGAATGTGACAAAAGTAATTATTACGTAACTGTAAAATTTCCTGTTTTTAGAAAGGAAAGGCTGGACAATCTAACTTGTTTGTGCTATCATGCCAACCGTAAACGGGCGCGGTAAGGGAGCTAAGGCGTTTTTCGCTGTTGTTGTACCCGGACAACAGTTCACCGCCGCCGTCCAAAACTTATTTCGAGGAGTGAAACGAATTCATGAAGAAGATGAACAAAAAAGGCTTCACCCTGGCTGAGCTGCTGATCGTCGTCGCGATCATCGCCGTCCTGGTTGCCATCGCCATCCCCATTTTCACCGCCCAGCTGGAGAAGAGCCGTGAGGCCACCGATATCTCCAACGTCCGTAGCGGCTATGCCACTGCCATCGCTAACTATCTGACCGGCACCAGCACCGCTGCAGTCAGCGTTCCCGCCACCCAGAAGGACGCCGGCTGGACCGGCCAGTCCGGCACCATCACCGAGATGGTGGACGGCGAAGCTACTATTACCTCTTACAACGCCGTGACCTCCGGCAACAATTATACCATCACGATCAACGATAGCGGCAGAGCGGTAATTAGCTAATCATCTGTCGAGCTTAAGAAATCTACATGGATGAGGAGGATCATCCGGGGTATCGGTTGAGCTTCCCCGAAAATTGTTAGACTACGGCACCGATTCCGCTTTCCGGGAGAGCGGGACACGGTGGGTTCCCGGAAACCGAGCGCTTCCCCTGCTAGCGGGGGAGCGCTCTTTTTCAAGCGGTATCGTAAGGCAAGCGGCTCCGGAGCTTGCGCATATTCGGGAGCTGTGATAATATTTATTTTTAGATTGCAAACAACAATCATTCGCTCAACGGACCTTTGAGCGTTTTCCGATCATGAAAAGGCGGTCAAGCAATGGAGATTCGTTTGGTGTCCACGGGAAAAACGCTGCGTCGCGCGTCGGTGCTGTACACTTTCCTGTCGTTTTTCATCCCCTTCCTGATCATGGCATTGGGTTCCGCCGCAATGCTGATCACCCCCTTCGGGAAGCACTCCTTCGCGATCACAGATGCGAAATTCTATCTCAATGGGGAAATGTTCTTTGCCCGGCTCCTCCGGGGAGAAGAGAATCTGCTGTATTCCTTCAACGTCGGTCTGGGGATGAACCGGTGGGCCGCCTTGTCCTGGGGAGGCCTTGCCCCCGCCTCGCTGCTGTCCCTCTTTGCGACGCGGGAGACGATCCCCACCTGGTTCACCTGGATCTGTGCAACGAGCGTCTCGCTCTGCGGCCTGACGATGTATATCCTCCTGGCCCAACTCCGGGGAGCAAAGCTGAGCAATCTGATCTTTTCAACGAGTTATGCCCTCATGGGCTTCACCGTGGTGAACTGCTATCAGACTCTCTTTTTCATCGGACCTCAGATGCTGCCGCTGGTCATTCTCGGGCTTATCCGGCTGACAAAAGAGCACTCGCCTCTGCTCTATATCCTTTCTCTTGCATTCTGCATATTCTGCAATTTTTATTTCGGTTTTATGCTCTGTGTGGTCTCAGTGATCTTTTTCCTGACCTGGATCTGTCTTCGCGGCGCAGCGCCAAAGGAGCAGAAGGTGCGGACGTTTTGGCGGTGGGCGGTATCGTCGGGCATCGCCGGACTGTTGGCTTCCCCCATGTGGCTTCCGGCAATAAAGGCCTTTTCCGGGGGCGGCCGGCTGAACCAGACGGGGCTGAGCGAATTCCGCTTTACGGAAAACATGCCCTTCATCCGCATGTTTTCCAAGCTTTTCTCCGGCGCCAACAGCACCCGGGAGCTGGTCATAGGGATGCCGAACATATTCTGCGGTATCCTGGTGCTGGCGCTGGTGATCCTGTTTTTCCTGAGCAAGCGAACCGAGCCCCGAAAAAAGAGAGCTGCGGGGCTCATCCTGGGCTTCTATCTGCTGACCTTTTACCTTCCTGCCTTTACATTGCTCATGCATGGGGGCACCCACACCAATTGGTTCCCCTACCGGTATTCCTTCGTTTTCTCCTTTCTGCTGATCTGCCTGGCTTACGAGGAATTCGAGCAGCTTGAAGAGATCACGCCGGAGGAAACCAGGCGCTGCGGCGTTATCCTGCTGATTTCCGCTTTGCTCGTCTTCAGCGTTTCCTATGAATTCATCTCCGGCGGCAGCGTCCTGCTGGACCTGGCGCTCCTGCTGATCATGTGGCTGGCTTTTCGTTTCCACAAGCTAAGTCCGGAGCGGGCGCCGAAGCGGGTCCTGACCCTGCTGCTCCTGCTCCTGGTATGCGTCAATATGTATGCCAATCTCATCATCTCCACGAAAAAGGTGCGGGAATGGGAGCTGGACCTGGAGGAATATCAGGACAACATCTTCCGGTCGGGCGCGCTGATCGACGGTATCCGCGCGGCGGAAAGCGGCTTTTTCCGCATGGAGAAGGACGAATCCGAGAGCAAATCCGTCGCGGCGGATTCCTACCTGTATAATTACAACGGGGTCAGCCACTCCAGCCCCACGGAACGGATGTTCGTCCATCAGGGGCTGCAGAAGCTGGGGATCAACTGGTTTGACATGCGGCACTGGTACACGGACGGGGTGCCTGCGGCAACGGACACGCTGCTGGGGCTGAAATACCTGATCTCCTCCCGGGATCTGGCGGCGGAAAAGAGCTTTGAAAAAAAGGTGACACTGGAGGACAAGACGATCTACCTGAATTCGAACGCGCTCTCCCTTGCGATCCTCGCCAATGGGGAAACCCAGGCGGTGACGCCGGGCGACAACGTGTTCGACAACCTGAATCAGATCTGGCAGACCATGACCGGCGGGGAAGCCCCGGTGTTCTGCGGGCAGGAGGACGTGACCTTTACCCTGCATAATGCGGCTGCCGATCAGAGCGTCACCAGCGCGGAGCTGAGAGAAAGCGTTTCCGGCGAGACGGAAGAGGATCCTGACGCGGCGCCAAGCAGCTCCTATATCGAATATTCCTTTATCGCAGAAAAGTCCGGACCGTACTACATCTTTGATACCTCGATCCCCTCCTCCGCAAACGGACTGTCGACCTCCGCGATCACCGCCTGCGGATATCACGAGGCCGGCGAGACCGTGACCGGAAAGATCAGTCTGGGCGGAATGACGAACGTCACCGGGGCGTTCCTGCGGGGCTACTGCGCGAATCTCGTTTTTGCCGTCGCCGACAATGAGACGCTGATGGAATACGCAGAGGCGCTCAACAGCCGGGATCTCGCCGTCCGGGTGGAGCATGAGCATGTGATCACCGGCAGCTTCACCTCGGAGGGGGACAAGCGCATCCTCTTCACCATCCCCTGGGACGAGGGCTGGACCTGCCGGATCGACGGGCAGGAGGTCCCCATCGACAAGACCTGGGATCTGTTCATGTCTGTGGAAGCGCCGCAGGGGCATCATGAATTCGAGCTTCGCTTTTTCCCAGCCTGGATGGGGGCGGGTCTCGCCGTCGGGGCCGCCGCCCTCCTTGCGCTGATCGTATTTTCCATCCTGTGGCGGAAGCGCCCGGACGGGAGGACCGGCGAAGAGACGGCGGAGTCGGCGGAAAGCATCGCGGCTGCAGCGGAGGAAGCGGAACTGCAGCCTGAAATACTGCCCGAACCACAGCCTGAACCGCAGAGAACGGAGAAAGAAACATGAAAGTCGTACTGCTCGCCGGGGGCCTGGGCTCCCGGATCACGGAGGAATCCCAATACCGGCCGAAGCCCATGGTGGAGCTGGGCCAGATGCCCATCCTATGGCACATCATGAAGGAATACTCCTACTATGGCTTCAACGATTTCATCATCTGCGCGGGCTATAAGCAGCACATGATCAAGGAATGGTTCGCCTCTTATTTTCTCCGCCAAAGCGACGTGTGCTTTGATTTCACCGCCGGGAAGGAGGAAATGACCGTCCTGCGCCAGCACTGTGAGCCCTGGAGGGTCACCATCGCGGATACCGGGCTGAACACCATGACCGGCGGACGAATCCGGCGGGTGCGTGAGTATATCGGCAATGAAACCTTCATGATGACCTACGGCGACGGCGTCTGCGACGTGGACATTCGGGAGCTGCTGGCTTTCCACCGTTCCCACGGAAAGATCGCCACCCTGACGGCGGTCATCCCTGCACAGCAAAAGGGGGTCCTGGATATCGGAGAGAACAATTCCGTCCGTTCCTTCCGGGAAAAGCAGAGCGCAGACAGTGCGCCTATCAACGCCGGATACATGGTTCTGGAGCCGGAGATCTTCGATTTCCTGTACGGCGACGAATGCGTTTTCGAGCAGGAGCCTCTGCAGGCTCTGGCGGAGCGGGATGAGCTGATGAGCTTCACGCACCGCGGCTTCTGGCAGTGCATGGACAATATCCGGGAAAAAGAGATCCTTGAAAAGCTGGTGGAGGCCGGTAAAGCCCCGTGGATGAAGTGGGAGAACGAGAATGCCTGACCTTTCCTTTTATCGCGGCAAACGGGTCTTTGTCACTGGGCATACCGGTTTTAAGGGTTCCTGGCTCTGCCGGGTGCTGCTGAATGCCGGAGCGGAGGTGACAGGCTACAGCCTGGAGCCGCCCACGAAACCGAATCTTTTCTCCCTCTCCGGCCTGGAGGGGAAAATGCGGGATGTTCGGGGAGATATCCGGGATTTTGACCGGCTGAAAGCAGCCTTTGACGAAGCCAGGCCGGAAATCGTGCTCCACCTGGCGGCCCAGCCCATCGTGTTGCGGAGCTACGAGGAGCCCCGGTACACCTATGAGACCAACGTTATGGGTACGGTCAATCTGTTGGAATGCGTGCGCCTGTCGCCGGGTGTGCGGAGCGTGCTGGTGGTCACCACGGACAAGGTCTACCTCAACCGGGAGCGGGACGCGGGCTACCGGGAGGACGAACCCCTGGATGGCTACGACCCCTATTCCAACAGCAAATCCTGCGCGGAGCTGGCGACCCACAGCTATGCCCGCAGCTTTCTCACCGGACATGGAGTCGCCGTGAGCACCGCCAGGGCGGGGAATGTGATCGGTGGCGGGGATTTTGCCCGGGATCGGCTTGTGCCGGACTGCGTCCGGGCGGTTCTGGCCGGTCAGCCGGTTATTCTTCGGAATCCGTTTGCCGTCCGGCCTTTTCAGCACGTGCTGGAGCCGGTCATGGCCTATCTCATGATCGCTGCCCGCCAATGGGCGGACCCTTCTTTGGCTGGGTGGTACAATGTGGGTCCTGACGATGGGGACTGCATCACTGTCGGGGCCCTGGCGGAGATATTCTGCAGCGCCTGGGGAGAGGGGGCACGCTGGGAAGACAGATCCGTGCCCGGCGCTCCCCATGAGGCGGGCTTCCTGCGGCTGGACTGCCGGAAGCTGAAGGATACTTTCGGCTGGGCGCCTCGCTGGGATATCCGTCATGCGGTGGAGCGTACCGTGGAGTGGACCAAGGCATGGCAGCAAGGAGAAGACATCCCCGCGGTGATGGACTGGCAGATCAAAGCCTTTCTGGAGGGCTGATATGAAGCAGTGGAACAGCGAGGCGGAAGCTCGCAAGGAGATCCTGGAGGCTGTGAGCGCCTACTACCGCACTTATAAAGAGCCAAAAGCAGCGTTTGAACCCGGGGATCGCATCAACTATGCCGCCCGGGTGTTCGACGATGGTGAAATGCGCAGTCTGGTGGACGCTGCTCTGGATTTCTGGCTCACCGCAGGGCGCTTTGCAGAGCAGTTCGAGCGGGAATTCGCCGCTTTTCTCGGCGTGAAGCATGCCCATCTGGTGAACAGCGGCTCCTCCGCCAATCTGCTGGCATTCTCCGTCCTCACAGCCCCGGAGCTGGGGGAAAGACGTGTCAAGCGGGGGGACGAGGTCATCACCGTGGCGGCGGGCTTTCCCACCACCGTCACGCCCATTTTGCAGTATGGAGCGGTTCCTGTATTCGTGGATGTTTCCCTGCCGGGATACAATATCGACGCGACAAAGCTGGAGGACGCACTGAGCGAAAAGACGAAAGCCGTGATGCTGGCTCACACTCTGGGGAACCCATTCGATCTGGCGTCGGTGAAGGCCTTCTGCGAGAAGCATGACCTGTGGTTGGTGGAGGATAACTGCGACGCTTTGGGCAGCCGGTATACCATTGGCGGAGAGACCCGCTATACCGGGACTTGGGGGGATATCGGAACCAGCAGCTTTTACCCTGCCCACCACATGACCATGGGGGAAGGCGGCTGCGTCTACACGGACGATCCGCTGCTGAACCGCCTGATCCTCTCCTATCGGGACTGGGGGCGGGACTGCATCTGTCCGCCGGGGCGGGACGGTCTCTGCGGGCACCGCTTCGATGGCGAGCATGGGCTTCTCCCTCAGGGCTACGACCACAAGTATGTGTACAGCCACTTCGGCTATAACCTGAAGGCGACGGATATGCAGGCAGCCATCGGTGTGGAGCAGCTGAAAAAGCTGCCGGAGTTCACCGCCGCAAGGAAACGGAATTGGCAGCGGCTACGGGACGCACTGGTTTCCGGCGGCGCAGCGGAAAAGCTGATCCTGCCGGAGCCGGAACCGGGCAGCGACCCCTCCTGGTTCGGCTTCCTCATGACGGTGCGGGAGGGCAGCGGCGTCAGCCGCAATGCTATGACCCGCTTCCTGGAGGAACGAAATATCCAGACCCGCCTGCTCTTTTCCGGCAATCTTATCCGTCACCCCTGCTTCGACGACATCCGGGGTACCGACGCTTATCGGGCCTCCGGCGGGCTGGAGGTTACGGATTACATCATGAACAACTCTTTCTGGGTAGGTGTTTACCCGGGAATGACGGAGAAAATGCTGGATTACATAGCCCGGAGTTTGATCGAAGCCCTGCAGGCTTAGAGTTTTTTCGAAGGAAGAAGGAGCAGAGAGAACCTATGGCGCGCCGCATTCCCGATAAGCTGAAGAGCGTTTTTTCGGATACCGTCTGGAGCGTTGCCGGGCTTGTGCTGATGAATATCGCAGCGCAGTTCGTCGTTTATCCGTATTGGGACCGAGCGCTTGGGAGCGAAGCGTACGGAAATATCGTTTTTCTTCTTGCCGTCATGAACGTCCTGTCAATTTCCGTCGGCGTCGGAGTGAATTACACGCGGATGCGGCGGAGCGCCGATCGGGAGACCGCGAATAAGCCATATCTCCTGCTGATGGCGGCAGGCTCCATGATCTCGGTTGTTTTCCTGTCTCTCCTGTATGCGCTGGGACTCCTCCAATTAGCCGTTCCCGATTTTATCCTGTTCTGCGTTCTGTCCGTTTTGACGATGTGGCGCTACTACGCGGACGTGGAATACAGGCTTCACATCAACTATAAGGGCTATTTTCTGTATTACCTGATTATCGGGCTGGGCTATCTGGTCGGAATACTGCTGTTCAAAGCCGTCGGGTTTTGGCCGCTGGCGCTGCTCCCCGGAGAGTTGGCGGGTCTGCTGTTCGTCCTGTGGAAGGGCTCGATCTTCCGGAAGGACCGGTCTGCGGGAGAAACAAATCTGTCGCCGATCCTTCGCCTGGCTTTGATGCTTGTGGGGACAAACGCCCTGTCGCACCTGATCTTTAACGGCGACCGGATCATTCTGCAATTCTTTGCCGGGAGCGCAGCGGTGACGGTTTACTACGTTGCGTCCCTTTTCGGAAAAACCATGACGCTGATCACAACGCCCCTGAACGGAGTGCTGGTTGGATACCTGGCAAAGTATGACGGCAGACTGACGAAAAAACTGATGACGGGAGCGACTGCGGCAAGCGTTGCCGCGATCGTCGCCGCGACCGCGATTTGCGCGGCGGCTTCGCGGATCATCCTGCCCTTTCTGTACCCGGCGGATTTCCCGGCGGTGAAGCAGTATCTGCTGCTGGCAAACGCGGCCCAGGTGATATATTTCGTCGGAAATGTGCTGACCGCGTCTGTCCTGCTGCGGTTTACGCCGGCCAGAAATCAAGTGATCGTGAATGTGGCGCACGGGATCCTGTTTGCGGCTGTCTGTGTGCCTGCGGCATGGAAGCTCGGGATCAGCGGTTTCTGCAGGGGGCTGCTGATCGTAAACATGGTGAGAATGGCCCTTTGTATTATCCTTGGGTATAAAGAAGTGGAGACAGGTATATGACGATTGAGGAGCTTCACGATCATTTGTTTGACGTGCTGTGCGTCGTAGACAAGATATGCAGGGAGCATGGCGTACGGTATTGCCTGGACGGGGGTACGGAACTGGGCGCCGTTCGGGAGCACGACTTTATCCCGTGGGACGACGATATGGATATCTGCGTCCTCGCAGAGGACTATGGGAATTTCGCCAGAATAATGAAAGAGAATCTGCCGGAGCATCTTCATTATATCGAATCGGTGGATATGAGTCCGTATTTTTATGATAATACGATTCGGATATATGACGACCGTTGGCTCATAAGAGAGGAGACCGACGAGGATCGGGCCTATAAGAATTATCAGAATCATATTGGAACGGATGTATTCATCTATTCAGGATGTCCGGGATCAAAGATTGGACAAAAAATCTATGTACTGGAGAATAAAATCTTCTATGGGATGCTAATGGCTTATCGCTATCAGATTGACTGGAAGAAATACAGCCCGTTACAGAAGGCTCAGGTTGCCGTATTGCGGTTTCTGGGAAGGCTGTACTCTGGAAGTACACCCGACCGTCTCCTGAAAAAGAGAGATAGCTGGGTATTTCGATATGACGCGAACAAAACCGGATTTCGGGTATCGGTGAACGCACCACTTCTGGATCATTACATGCGCCCCCATAAGAATGACTGGTTCTTCCCGGTCGTAAATGCGGAAATCCGAGGTCACAGTTTTCCTATTGAAAACGGATATGATAATAAGCTGAAGACTATTTACGGTGATTACATGACACCCGTCAGAGATACAGACAAGTATATTGTTCATTTGGAAACGGAAAGCAATTGATGATTAATATTCCATTATCACAAAAAGAATGGAGAAGGTACTTTGAACATTGGGCTGATTATTGCTGGAGGTTCCGGAAGTCGAATGGGACAGGATATCCCCAAACAGTTTATTAACGTATACGATAAGCCGGTTTTGATCTATACACTGGAAGGATTTCAAAAGCATCCTCAGATTGATGCAATTGAAGTTGTGTGCATTGACGGTTGGCATGAGGTCCTTTGGGCATATGCAAAGCAATTCAATATTGCAAAACTTAAGTGGATTGTTTCCGGCGGAAAAACTGGCCAGGAATCTATTCGAAACGGTGTATATAACCTTGAAGGGAAAGCTGCCGATGATGATATCATTATTGTTCACGATGGAATTCGTCCGCTTGTCGATGAAACAGTACTTTCAGACGTGATAGTGAAAGCAAAACAATTCGGAAATGCTGTGAGTTCCCTTCCGTACAACGAACAAATCTTCGTGATTGACGATGAAATCAGTACGACAAAGTTCATACCAAGAGAGACTTTAAGAAGAGTTTCTACACCACAGGCTTATCGTTTCGATCTTCTTAACTCCAAGTATCATGAAGCGTATGAAAAAGAGGTTGGTATCTATGGCTCGCATTATGCGAACACTATGATGGTGGAACTTGGCGTGAGACTGTATTTCGCAGCAGGATCAGATAAAAATATCAAGCTGTCGACAAAGGATGACCTTGAGTTGTTTAAGGCATACCTAAAATCAGACAAGAGCAATTGGCTGAAATAGGAGGTTCTCTTGTTTTTATATAATAATGAATTGTATATGGAAGATGTCAGGTATGTTGCCGGATTGGATCTTCCATGGGAAAAACTGAAAAAGCAAAGCGTCATGCTCTCTGGCGCAACAGGTCTTATCGGTAGTTTCCTGATTGACGTAATTATGGAAAAAAACCTTACTGATGGGCTCAGCTGTACTATTTATGCGCTAGGACGCGATGCACAAAAAGCAAAGGTAAGATTTGATAAATATACAGATGATTCACATTTTGTGTTCATACCTTATGACGTCACAGTTCCTTTTGCTCGGAATGACTTAGGGAGAATCGACTACGTTCTGCATCTGGCGTCAAATACCCATCCTATGCAGTATTCTACGGATCCTATTGGCACAATTACTACTAATATTGTTGGCGTTCAGCATATGCTTGATTTAGCTGTTTTACATAAAGCGACTCGTTTTGCTTTTGCATCGTCGAACGAAATCTATGGGGAAAACCGTGGTGATGTTGAGTTCTTCAACGAAGAATACTGCGGATATATTAATTCAAATACAATGCGAGCTGGATACCCGGAGAGTAAACGGTGCGGGGAGGCTTTGTGCCAGGCATACAAAGTTCAAAAAGGCCTGGATATAGTCATCTTTCGCTTTACTCGTTCTTATGGCCCGACTATGCTGATGTCAGATACAAAAGCGATAAGTCAGTTTATCAAGAACGGAATCTCCGGGGAAGATATCGCGCTAAAATCTGAAGGAACACAGTATTACAGTTATCAATATGTTGCTGATTCTGTCTCGGGTCTTCTTACAGTGCTTTTACGGGGAAGCAATGGAGAGGCATACAACATTGCAGAAGAACACAGTGACATTACACTTAGGGAATTGGCTGAGATTATCGCAGGGATTGGCGGTAAAGAAGTCGTCTTTGATATTCCCGATGCTGACGAGGCTGCCGGATATAGCACAGCAACTAAGGCCAGACTTGACGGTCATAAGCTCCAAGCTCTTGGATGGAAACCGAAATACACTATTAGGAGTGGCGTGGAGAGAACGATTCGTGTGTTAAGGGAACAGGCGGGCAAGGAATAAGCCATAGGCAGGTAGAGATCTAATATGATATCTTCATCCGTGAAAAACTGCTTAAGCACACGAATCCGAAGATGAAGCCTGTTTGATTCCGAAACCGATGAAATCAACAAATCGCAACACGTGATTATGCAGGGGAACGAGAAGGAAGTAAAAGATTGAAAAAGCTCTTAAGCGCCCTGGGGTTGGAAGCCCCGGGCGATCTGCGGCAGCTCCTTTGGCAGTTTGTCAAGTTCGGCCTGGTGGGGGTGAGCAACACCGTCATCACCTATGCCGTGGAGCAGCTCTGCTACTATGTGATCTTCCGGGATGTGAACTGGCCGGAGCGGGCTCTGGTATTCACCGCAACCTTCCTGGGCTTCCTTGCAGGTACCCTGAACTCCTGGGTTTGGAACAGCCGTTTTGTGTTCAAAACCGGACCGGATAAGGGGCAGCGGCTGAAGAATATTCTGAAAATGACCGTCTGCTACGCCCTCACGGGCCTTGTACTGGGGCCTGTCCTGAAGCTGTGGCTCACGGGGTTGAGTCTGCCCTACTGGCTGGCCAGCCTCTTGGTGCTGGTGGTCACGGTGCCCCTGAACTTCATACTGAATAAGCTGTGGGCCTTTCGAAAGGAGAAAACGGAATGAAACCAAGGCTGCTTGACTGCACCCTGCGGGACGGGGCGTATATTGTGGATTCCCAATTCGGGGAACCGGTGATCCGGGGTATGATCCGCAAGCTGGAGGAGGCCGGAGCGGAGATCATTGAATGCGGCTGGCTGAAAAACGCCGGGCACAAGCCCGGAAGCAGCTTTTACCATGTGCCCGCCGACCTGGAGCAGTACCTGAGCGAGAAGAAACCCCATGTCACCTATACGGTGATGATCGACTGGGACCGGTACGACCTGGATTACCTCCCGGAGAACAACGGCCGCTCCCTGGACGCCATACGGGTGGTCTTCCCCCACGGGAGGCATCGGGAGGGAGCCGCCGTGGGGCGGCAGATTGCCGAAAAGGGTTACAAGGTCTTCTTCCAGGCGGCCAACACCCTGGCCTATACGGACGACGAGCTCCGGGACCTGGCGGCGGAGATCAACCAGATAAAGCCCGTGTCCCTGAGCATCGTGGACACCTTCGGGGCCATGTACGAGGAGGACCTGGAGCGCATCGCCGCTGTGCTGGACGCCGCCCTTCTGCCGGAGATCGCCCTGGGCTTCCACTCCCACAACAACCAGCAGCTCTCCTTTGCCCTCAGCATCCACTTTCTCCGCCTGTTCCGGGACAGGCCCCGCCAGGTGATCGTGGACGCCAGCCTCTGTGGCATGGGCCGGGGCGCGGGAAACGCAACCACGGAGCTGGTGGTGAGCTACCTGAACCGGAAATGCGACTGCCACTACGACATGGACGCGGTGATGGACGCCATCGACGTATACATGGAATCCTTCCAGGAGCGGTACACCTGGGGCTACTCCACCCCCTACTTCATCGCGGGGCTGTACTGCTGCCATGTGAACAACATCGCCTATCTGCTGAACAACCACCGCACCAACGCAAGGGACATGCGGAACGTGATTGCGTCCATGGACCCGGCGGATCGGCTGAAATACGATTATGACCTGCTGGAGCAGAAGTACCTGAGCATCGTGAGCCGTCAGGTGGACGACTCCGCCGCCGCGGAGGAGCTGCGCCGGGCTTTCGCGGACCGGGAAATCCTGCTCATTGCACCGGGGCTGCGGGCAGTGACGGAGCGGGTGAAGATCGGAGAATACATCCGGGAGAAACATCCCGTGGTCCTGGGGGTGAACGCCCTGGTTTCCGACTATGCCTATGACTGTCTGTTCTTTGTGAATCCCGCCAGGTTCGAGTACGCCGCCTCCACCTACCCGGAGCGTTTCCAAAAGACGAAGCGCATCCTCCTGTCCAATATCAAAACGGAGCCGGAGGCGGGGGAATTGGTCATCGCTTATGAACACGCCATCAAGCGGGGCTGGCCTCATTTCGACAACGCCGTCATCTGCGCCCTGCGCCTGCTGGACTGGCTGGGCGTCGAGCGGGTATCCATTGCGGGCTTCGACGGTTTCAAGACCCGATATAACGAGAGCTACGGCGACCCCTATCTGCCCTCCCTGAATCCAGGCGGGCACTGGGACGAGCTGAATCAGGAGATTCTGGAAATCTACCGTGATTTCCTGCGGAACGCCAGCTACTGTCGGGAACCGAAATTCCTGACGGAAAGCTATTTTGAGCACGGGGGGGAAGAGAGTAAATGATCAAGCTCTCCGATTATGTGATCCGGCGGCTGGAGGAAACCGGCACAAAGCATATGTTCATGCTCCCCGGGGGCGGCGCCATGCACCTGAACGACTCCCTGGGAAAAAGCCGGGTCATTCAATATGTGCCCTGCCTCCACGAGCAGGCCTGCGCCATCGCGGCGGAGGCTTACGCCAGAGTGAACGGGCAGATCGGTCTGGTGATGGTCACCACGGGGCCGGGGGGCACCAACGCCCTCACCGGCGTTGCCGGGGCCTTTCTGGAGTCCACCCCCGTTTTTGTGGTCTCCGGCCAGGTGAAGCGGCCGGATATGATCAACGGTCAAGGGATCCGCCAGCAGGGAATGCAGGAGCTGGACATCATCAGCGTGGTGAAGTCCATCACCAAGTACGCCGCCCTGGTGGACGACCCACAGCTGATCCGGTATCATCTGGAAAAGGCGCTGTATGAGGCCACCCATGGGCGGAAGGGGCCGGTGTGGCTGGATATCCCCCTGGACGTGCAGGCCACGGTCATCGACGAAACAAAGCTCATCGGCTATGATCCCCCGGAAGCGATCCCCAATACGGGACTGGAAAAACAGGTCCTGCGTGTCATCGAGGCCCTGAATCAGGCTGAGCGCCCGGTGCTGCTCATTGGCAACGGCATCCGCCTGGCGGAGGGACTTCCGGAGCTGGAGGAGCTGTTGGGCGTCCTGGGAATCCCGGTGCTCACCACCTGGAACGGCATCGACCTCATTCCGGAGGACCACCCCCTGTACTACGGCAGGCCCGGCGGCCTGGGTCACCGCTACGCCAACTTCATGCAGCAGAATTCCGACTTTTTCCTGAGCATCGGGGCCCGGCTGAACCTGCTTCAGACCGGGTACAACTTCGACGGCTTTGCCCGGGCCGCCTTCAAGGTCATGGTGGACGTCGACAAGAATGAGCTGCACAAAATCAACGTCCGCCCGGACATGCCCGTCTGCGCCGACGCAAGGGATTTTCTGCGCCTGATGCTGGACCACAAGGATAAGATAGAAAAGAAGGACCGGAGCGCCTGGTTCGCCTACGGGGACAAAATGCGGGAAAAGTACCCCCTGGTGAAGCCGGAATACTGGCAGCAGAAGGAGAAGGTGAATGCCTACTGCCTTTTGGAAACCATTTCCGCCCAGCTGGGGCCGGAGGATGTGTACGTCTCCGGCAGCTCCGGCAGCTGCATCGACATCTCCATGCAGACCTTCCGGGTGAAAAAGGGCCAGCGTGCCTTCTGCACCAAGGGCCTGGCCTCCATGGGCTATGGCTTCCCCTCCGCAATCGGGGCCTGCCTGGCCTCCGGGGGCAGACGCACCGTGGGGGTGAACGGGGACGGGGGCTTCGTCATGAACATCCAGGAGCTGGAGACCCTTCGGCGGATGGATCTGCCCATCAAAATCTTCGTTCTCTGCAACGGAGGCTACGGAGCCATCACCGCCACACAGACGAACATCTTTAATAAGCATTTCGTGGCCTGCAACCCGGAGTCCGACCTGACCCTGCCGGACGTGGCGAAGGTGGCGGAGGCCTTTGGGGTAAAAAGCCTGACCATAGAGAACAACGGGGAACTGGAGGCAAAGGTCCGGGAGGCGCTGGAGCACCCCGGCCCGGTGATCGTAAAGGTCGTCACTCCTCTGGAGCTCACCGCCAGCCCCAAGCAGGTTTCCTATAAGCGGAAGGACGGACAGATGGAGTCCCTGCCCCTGGAGTACATGAATCCCCCCCTGTCGGAGGATGAGCTGCGGGAAAATATGCTCATTCCCCTGTATGAGATGAAGTGAACATGGGAACGGAACGCAGCATCCGCACCGCCGTGGTCACCGGAGCGACCAGTTTTCTCGGCTCCGCCGTGGTACGTGCCCTGTTGGACCGTGGCTGCACGGTTTACGGACTCGTCCGTCCGGAAAGCCAAGCGAGAGCCATGCTTCCCATCCATCCCCGCTTTCATGAGATTCGCTGCGCCATTTCGGAAACGGAAAACTGGACGGAAGCTGTGGGCAAGGCAGATACCTTTTTTCATTTTGCCTGGGGCGGCCCCGGCGAAAAAGGGCGCGCCGACGAGGTGGTCCAGGGACAGAGCGCGGAGGATGCCCTGACGTGCATCCGCGGGGCGGGGATGCTGGGTGTCAGCCGATTCTTTCTCTCCGGCAGCCAGGCCGAATATGGAAAGGTACAGGGAATCACCACAGAGGAAACTCCCTGCCGCCCCTTTTCCGCATATGGAAAAAACAAGCTACGGGTCAACCGGGAAGGCCCTGCCCTGGCCGCAACGCTGGGGATGGAGTACGTCCACGCCCGTTTTTTCAGCGTATACGGACCCCATGACCACCCGTATGCTTTGATCCCCAGCTGCATCCGCTGCTTCCTTTCGGATGGCGTTATGGAACTGTCAGACTGCACCCATCAATGGAATTTTCTCCATGTGAGGGACGCTGCGGAGGCGGCGCTGCGCTTGGGTGAATGTGCTCTGGAATCGGACTCCCTGACTGTAAACTTGGCAAGCACGGATACCCGGCCTCTGCGCAGCTTCGTGGAGGAAATTCACCGCTTGGCGGGCGGGAAGGGAGTATGCCGTTACGGCGCCAGGCGGGGAGCCGAACAGCCGGTGGACAACTGCCCGGATGTGAGCCTCCTGCTTTCCCTCACCGGATGGCATCCGCGCATTTCCTTCTCGGAAGGCATCACTGAACTGATTGAGACGGAGCGGGCCGCCGGAATGGGAGAGAGGACTCATACATGAAGGATGTTATCGTTACCGGCGGCACCGGGTTTTTGGGCAGCTATCTGATCCGGCGGCTCTGTGCCGGAGGATATCGGGTATGGGCTGTCGTCAGGCCGGACAGTCCGCGGCTTTCCGCCTTGCCTCAGATGGAACATCTGCGCTGGATCGTTTGTCCTTTGGATGACGTCGAAAGGCTTCGGAAACAGCTGCCCAAAAACTGCGGCGCATTTTATCACTTTGCTTGGGATGGCGTGAACCGGGAAGACATTGATTCCGAGCCCGTACATATGCGGAACCTTGAGCTCTCTCTGGGCGTCCTGCAATGCGCCATTGATCTGCGCAGCGAGTGCTTTGTTTTCGCCGGTTCCCGCAGCGAGTATGGCGTCCAGCGGGGCAATTATCTGGAGACGCTGGAGTGTCAGCCCCAGGTGGCCTACGGCAGGGCAAAGCTGGCGTTCTATCGGCAAGCATCCGCGCTCTGTAGGAACAGAGAGATACGGTACATCCATCCCCGCATCTTCAGCGTCTATGGGTACGGGGACCATCCCTGGTCGCTCATCAACACAGCCGTGCGCTCAATGCTGCAAAATGCCCCTATGGAGCTTTCCTCCTGTACCCAGCTTTGGAACTTCATGGAGGTCCGGGATACCGCCGATCTGCTGGCGTGTTTTTTTGAACGCGCGAACAGAATACCGCCGGATGACAGCAGCATTTTCAACGTTGCCACACGGGATATCAGACCGCTGCGGGAATTTGTGGAGGAGATCCGTGCGGCAGCAGGAAGCTGCTCCGTTCTTCATTACGGCGGATATCGGCAGAGCGAGGAAAGCGCTGTTTCTTTGGTCCCGAATATGGACAAGGTCGAGCGTATTTTTCACTGGCAGCCGAAGATCACCTTTTCGGCGGGTATAGCCGATTTGATCGCGCATCTGGAGGGGGAAGATGGATAAGTGTATTCTTTGCGGCGGGATATTGGGGCAGGACAGCCGTTTGCTGGACTGTCCGAATATGCCCGCAAGCGCTCAGGATATCCCCGCTTACCATGAGCTGTCTGGGGACCGCGGGAAAAATTTGCAGCTGTGCCAGTGTCCCTGCTGCGGACTGGTCCAGTTCACCGGTGAGCCTGTGGCGTACTACAGGGATGTGATCCGTTCCGGCGGTTACAGCAGCACCATGACTGAGCTGCGCCGGGAGCAGTATCGGCATTTTATCGGCATATGCGGGCTGGAGGGAAAGAAGATCGTTGAGATCGGCTGCGGCCAGGGAGAGTTTCTGAAGGTGCTTGCTGAATTCCCTGTTCAAGCATTCGGGATAGAACACAATCCTCAGCTCGCGGAATCGGCGAGAAACGCGGGACTGAATGTCCGGCAGGCCTTTGCAGATACTGCGGATACTTTGCTGGAGCACGCTCCCTTCGACGCCTTTCTCTCCTTCAATTTTCTTGAGCACCAGCCCGATCCAAACGGTATGCTTCGCTGTATTCACCGCAACCTGGCAGAGGAGGCATATGGTTTGGTGACTGTGCCCAGTTGGGAGTATATGCTGGAAAACGACGGCTATTATGAGCTTCTGCGGGACCATATCGCATATTACACGGAGGAAACCCTTCGCTTTCTCTTTAACCGCAACGGCTTCACGGTACTGGAAAGCAACACCGTGAACCGGGACACCCTCAGCATAATCGTACAAAAACGCAGGAAGACCGATGTCAGCGGTCTTGTTCGCGGTTTTGAGATGATGGCGGCACAGATGCAGAGCTTTGTGGAACAACGAAGTGCGCAGGGAAAAACGATTGCGGTATGGGGAGCCAGTCATCAGGGCTTCACGGTGATCTCGACCACCGGAGTGGGCGGCGGCATTCGGTATATCATTGACTCCGCCCCATTCAAACAGGGCAGGTATGCCCCGGCCTCTCATGTTCCCATTGTTCCACCGGAACATTTTTTCGCAGACCCGGTGAACTGCATTCTGATTATTGCGCCGGGGTATACGGATGAGATCGCCGGAATTATCCGCACAAGCTTTGGTCCGGACGTTGAGATATGTGCCATCCGAACGGATACGGTGGAAAGTCTGGACCAAGGAGAAAACAGCCATGAGTAAAAAGACCATCTCCGTCATGATACCTTGCTATAACGAGGAGGAGAACGCGCGGCCCATCTGCGAGGCGGTGCGGGAGCAGCTCACAAAGAACTGCCCGGCCTATGACTATGAGATCCTCTTCATCGACAACAAGAGTACCGATGGCACC
>JAEEGL013308242.1_pt1 | contig 21332 bp, 21 predicted proteins | sample 9134231 | NCBI WGS metagenome assembly JAEEGL01 (sample SAMN16246548, study PRJNA631951) | gut metagenome | biome: gut microbiome; feature: rumen; material: fiber-attached | host: Bos | place: Iran: Karaj | collected 2018-10
TCGCTTGCGTCGGTAACTACATCACCCTCGAGAGGAGCACGGCCTGTGGTTGTTGTAACCTTAAGAGCGTGGAGCTCGAAGATGTTCTTATTGCCCTGAATGAGGTCTGTTGGCTTAGCGCTCCACAGAAGCTTCAGGTCTGATGGAAGAACCTGCTTAGCAAGTTCGCTATAGATAATCTTGTTTACAGCTGCGGTATCGCGAACATTGGCAAGACCAACGAGGCTGAGCTGCTGACCTGTTGTCTGAAGAATAGCGAGCAAAGGATGCTGCTTCTTAGCCTCAGCAAGCTGAGCCTCTGTGCTCTCCTTGAAGTTTGCCTTGCCATCCTTCTTGTCGAGCTTGAACTTAGCCTCTGCCTTCTTAGGAGCAGCCTTAGCTGAGTCGGTGGCTGTGGTATCAGCCTCAGAACCACCATTAGCCAAACGGCTGTCAAGCTGATTGAGGAAAGGAATGATTTCGTCTGCGTTATATGTCTCCCAGAACTCAAGGTTAGCAGAACCCTGAAGAAGCTTACGCATACGCTCTGGCTCCTTAACACCAGGCATCTCGACCATGATACGACCAGCCTGACCTTCGAGCTTCTGGATGTTTGGCTGTACAACACCGAACTTATCGATACGTGTACGAACAACGTTGAAAGAGTTGTCGATAGCAGCCTTTACTTCGTTACGAAGAACTTTCTCTACCTCAGAATCTGTGCTCTGTGGGTTTACCTTACCCTGAAGCTGCTGAGTAGCGAAGATTTCAGCCAGGCGATGACCTGGAGCGTTCTTCTTGTAAGCGTTCATAAACAATGAGATGAAGTCGTCCTGACTCTTCTCTTCTTCGGCTCTCGCCTCTTTCATAGACTTAACGAAAGCAGCATCTGTCTTGTGATCTGCAAGGTTCTCAACTACGTCTGGAACAGAGATCTCAAGGATGACGTTCATACCGCCCTTCAAGTCCAGACCCAGACCAATCTGAGTCTCCAAACACTTCTGGTAAGAATAAGTTCCCAAGTACTTAACAGAATCTTTGTAATCCTGCTGTGCGATTGGGTCCTTAAGCTCAGCTGCCTTGCCATCGTAGTAGCGAGTAGCAAACGAGAATGACAAGTAGAAAATGCTTGCGAGTGTCAGAAGGACAGCTACACAAATTACAATTCCTTTGTTTTGCATGTTTATTATGTTATTTAATTATTGTTTTTCGATTGTTCGCATTTTTTTTATATCATATATGAACTTGCCAAAGTTCACATCTTATATATAGATTGCAAAGATAATTATTTTTTTAAATTCACAAAAATTTCAAGTGCTTAATTATCCAAAATTCAATGTTTTCCATGCTTTTTCAATCTACATACAATAGGATAATGGTCGGAAGTCTTAATTTTATTATCTACTTTGCACCCATAGGGCTTCCAATCCGAAGAGCACATGATATTATCTATACGCACATAAAATCCGCCTTCATGATAGCTTATGCCTGGTCCGTTGGCGGTATGCACGTAACAATCTGTAAGCAGGTCGGCAAGCAGATAATGGGTGTAAGAAATTGGACAATCGTTGAAGTCGCCACAGAGAATAATGCTCTCGTCGGAATGCTGCTTTATATAACGTGCCACAGCCTCAGCCTGCGGAGCTCGTCGGGCTGACGCTTCACCTAACTTATCAACAAGTCGGCGCGAGGTCTGCTTAACCGAATCGCGTTGCATATCGCCCTTTACCAGTTCCTTAAACTGGCTGCGGTCGTTGGTTGACAAGCCTGTTGATTCAAAGTGATTATTAATGACAAGAACGGTGTCATTATCTATCTTCACACGAAAAGCCACGCTAAGATTATAGCGCGACTCATAATTAATATGTTCACGCGAGATGATGGGATACTTGCTATAGAGTGCCAACACATCTGAACTGCCCACGCGGGCGGTATCACGATAGGCATAGGTTTTTCCTAACACGGCTTCAATATTGGCATCGCCAACCTGATCGGGTGATGCTTCTTGAAGGCATACGATATCGGCATTCTGCCTTTGCAGATAGAGAAGTATAGGGTGTTCTTGTTTCTTGCCCTCCCATCCACTATATTGACAGATGTTATACGACAGCACCTTGATGCTGCCCGAGGGAGCATCCTTCGATATGTTTAAAGGAAAATAGGTTTGTATGGGCGAATAGCATATCAGGAAGCCTGCAAGCGACAGCAGCACGCCCTTCCACTTGAAGATTACCCAGAACACAAGAAAGCACATGTTAACGAAGAGGAAGGCAGGAAATGCCAACCCCGCATTAGCAAGTATTGGGTGTTCAACAGGATTCAAGCGGTCGGAATAGCCCACAAGCAACATAGCTAATATACTTGCTACATTAGCTCCCGCTATTACCTGAAGGGTGAATTTCTTGAGTGAAGATAGCATAACACAAATATCAGCCTCTCCCCGCCCTCCCCAAGTGGAAGCCTCTCCCCGTCCCTCCCCGAAAGGGAAGGGAGGACTTACAGCATGAATAATAGGCTGTTGGTTAGCCCCCTCCCATCGGAGGGGGATGGGGGAGGCTTCCACTTGGAGGGCGGGGGGAGAGGTCGTTACTTCGTTTGATTAAACAACTTATTCTTTTCTTCAGCCGAAAGACTATCATAGCCGCTCTTGCGAATCTTGTCGAGGATGCGGTCTATCTCCTCCTGTTCCTGCTTCTTACGGGCATTATAATCCCAGTCGCTTTCGGGACGGCTATAGCTGTTGCTACCCGTTGAGGTAGTTGTGTAGCGAGAGGAACCACTACCCTTGCGCTTCTCCCAACGTGAATGAAGATTCTGGAAGAACTGCTCGCCACGACTTCTGCCGTATCCGTTTTCTACATGATGACGCCAATAGCGAATCATGAAGAATCCAAAGACCATACCGCCCAGGTGAGCAATATGGGCAACGCCATCGCCTGAGGTTGCCATAGCCGAGAACAACTCAACAGCTGCATAAATCATCACAAACCACTTTGCCTTTATAGGAATAGGTAAAGGGAAGATGAATATTCGCTCGTTAGGGAATATCATTCCGAAGGCAAGCAGAATGGCATAGATGGCTCCTGAAGCTCCTACCGTGGTCCACGAATTGAGAACGGCTCCCACCTGAGCAGCCACCTCGGGAAGAGCCAGCACACTTATGGAAGGGTCTTGTCCATGTATGGTGAGATAGAACGAACAGAACTGCGCCAACTCCTGAAAAAGGCCAGCTCCAACACCACAAGAAATGTAATAAAAAAGGAATTTCTTTGGTCCCCATACATTTTCTACCACACAGCCAAACATCCAAAGGGCAAACATATTAAAAAATATGTGCTCGAGATTGGCATGCATGAACATGTAGGTTATGAGCTGATAAACCTTGAAGTCGGAAGCAAGAAAAAAATGAAGTCCAAAGACATCATTAAGATCTATAGGCATTCCGCCAGATAAGGAAACCGACTTTAACGCATATCCAGCCAAAAAAGCCAGCACGTTAATGATAAGCAGATTCTTTGTTATTGTTGGTATTCTCAACATAATTGCAATTAATTCGTGAACATTAAATATGGACACAAAATTACGAAAAATATCATGTAAAACCGCGTTTTAAGGGCGTTTAAGCAGAAATTTTCGCATTTTCAATAATTTTTTTCCATTTTTTTTTGATTTATAAAATGAAAAAACTATATTTGTCAGCAGAAAAACGAAAAACAGTTTAATAAATAATCATTTTTAATATTTAAAATTATGAACAAGACAGAATTAATCGACAAGATTGCAGCTGGCGCTGGTTTGAGCAAGGCTGATTCAAAGAAAGCATTAGACGCAACTGTAGACGCTATCAAGGCAGCTCTCGTTGCTGGTGACAAAATTCAGCTCGTAGGTTTCGGTACTTTCGCTGTTTCTGAGCGTCCTGCTCGCCAGGGTATCAACCCAGCTACTAAGCAGAAGATCACTATCGCAGCTAAGAAGGTTGCTAAGTTCAAGGCTGGTGCTGAGTTGGCTGACGCAGTTAACAAGTAATTGTCAGATTTTTATCAAAATAAAAGGCGGCTCTACGAGTCGCCTTTTTTTCTCCTCAACCTCTCAATTCCCTTCTCCAGCGACTCGGTTGGTTCTATGATATTGTATTGCTGCCAGAAGGTGGAATCGTTGAAAAACTCTACACGGTCGTAGAGCGACTCGTGACTAAGGAATACCTGACGGCCACGGACGGGCTTCACGTTCTCGGTCTTCATATCGGTAACCACCATTTCAGATGTTACATGATAAGGCGATGAGAAGAGCTTGCGCTTCCAGTCGCACTTAAAACTGATGTCGGTACGAATGTAGCCTAAGAAAAGACGACCCGAAGAGTCGGGGCGGTAGTCGATAGACACACGGAACTCGCGCGGGCGGAACTTAACGCCAAAGGGTTTCCTCTCGAGCATGAAACGGATGGCATTATCGCGATCGCTCATATCGAGCTGCAGGTCTATATGCGTGATAGCAAGAGAGTTTACATCTATATAGAAATCGCCCATGAGAAAGGCAGACTCGGCTTTTACCTTTGGAGTGATTGTTATTATCACCTCATTACGCCCATCGGTAGTATTTGCTGATGGCTTCATGGAGAAGGAATAATTGCTTAGATGAGTGAGATTAAGCAGATAGCTTCTGTTTTTCACAATATCCATGTTTATAGGTATAACAGGTCCTCCTGCTATCTTTGCGCCAAGAGTGTCTTTCAGACTTGTGGAGATTAGTCGGCGTGCCTTTCTTATAGCCACTCTGTCCTGAGCAATCTCATGGCTATAAGATGTTTTATACATATCGGTCACAGCCTCAGCCACATATATGAACCTGCTGCCTTTGCGGGTCATCTCACGATAGAAACAGCTTTGAAGAGATGGCACCATAAGATAGTTCTCGGGAATATTACGAATGGCAAGGGCAAGAATATCCTGTGGGTCACCAACAAGAAACTCGTTAAGCATAATAGCCTTTGATATCAGCTTTACCCTTAACGCCTTTCCACTCTGAACATGAACCGTCTCCGACTGATAACCTAAATGCGAAACCGTTATCTGGCGTGCTGATTCTGGAACCTTTATGGTAAAGAAACCATCTTCATTTGATACCGTTGCCGTATGTCCTCCAGCAACAACTATTGATGCTGCACTTACAGGTTTGCCATTCTCATCAACAACCCTACCACGAACAGCTATCAGCTCCTGAGCCACTACAACAATTGTTGTGAGCAGAAGCGCGAAGAATAGAATGATACGTTTCATAGGCTCACTATTTTAGGTTTACATTATGTTATTATCACATCGCAAAGATAATAAAAAATGTGGAATGTGAAATTTGTCATGTTATAATTTTGAGTCTATAGAATCATGTATTATCTTTGCGAAATATCAAGAGTTAACTTATATAATCCACATTATGATTGATTTTAATTATTATGCCCCTACAGAAGTTGTATTCGGAAAGGATTCCGAGGAACAGCTCGCTAAATTAGTGAAACGCTATGGTGGTACTAAAGTGCTGGTACACTATGGCGGAAAGAGTGCTAAACGTTCGGGACTTCTCGACAAGATATTTACCTTGCTTGAACAAGGTGGGATAAGCTATGTTTCGCTGGGAGGTGTTGTTCCTAACCCTCGTCTGAGTAAGGTTCATGAAGGTATTGACCTCTGCAGAAAAGAGGGTGTTGACTTTATTCTTGCCGTGGGCGGAGGTAGTGTGATAGACTCTTCAAAGGCTATTGCTTATGGTATTGGCTACGATGGTGATGTGTGGGATTTCTATACGGGTAAGGCTACTCCACAGACTTTTACTCCTGTAGCCTCTGTTCTTACCATTCCTGCTGCTGGCTCTGAGATGAGCGAGTCGAGCGTTATTACCAACGAGGACGGCGATGTGAAGCTGGGATATAGCAATAATATCTCGCGTCCTAAGTTTGCTATCATGAATCCTGAACGCACGTTCACCCTTCCCCCTTATCAAACAGCTGCTGGAGTTACCGATATTATGATGCACATGATGGAGCGTTATTTCTCTCACGACGGCGATATGACCGTTACCGATAATCTTACCGAGAGTTTGCTTCGCACCATGAAAGAATGTGTGTTTGCCGTATTGGAAAACCCAGAAGACTATCGCAATCGAGCTCAGATAATGTGGGGAGGAAGTCTTGCCCACAACGGTCTTACTGGTTGCGGATTACGCCAAGACTGGGCTACCCACCAGATAGAACATGAGCTGAGCGGTATGTTTGACGTTACCCATGGAGCTGGTCTTGCTGCTATATGGCCAAGTTGGGCTCGATATGTGATGAAAGAGGATATTAGTCGCTTTGTGCGCTTTGCCGTAAACGTGATGGGAGTGGAAAACGACTTCAGTAATCCTGAAGCAACTGCCGAAAAGGGTATTAAGGCTATGGAACGTTTCTATCATGCTATCGGCATGCCAATAAATATCAAGGAGCTTATTGGCAGAGAAGTTTCAGACGAGGAGATAAAGGAGATGACTCGCAAGTGCACCCATAACTATACTATCACTCAAGGCGGTTTCAAAGTGCTAAAGGCAGAGGATATAGAAAATATCTACAAAATGGCAAGGAAGTAAAGGAGGGAGAAGTTAGAAGTTAGAAGTTAGGAGTTAGGAGTTAGAAGTTAGGAGGTATGACTCCTAACTTCTAACTTATAACTATTTTATTCTGTATGTGATACCAACGGTACCGAATATAGGGTAAAGGGTATCGTCCATCACCTTGAAATTGCTATGATGAACACCATTTAGTCCCCAGCTGAGATCAAGATAAACACCAAACTTATTTGTCAGAAGCCAATCGCAGCCTAAGGCAACACCCCATTGCAAACGACGCATATCATCAGAAAAGTCGTAATCACCACGCTCGCCTTCTTTCTCACCTATATTTACCTTTGCACCTGTAGGATTTCCCACACGAAGATAACCATTATGTGCATAACCTGTGAAACTCTTTGAAACAAGAACCGAAGCATAAGGACCAAACTTTAAACGAATGTTATCGCCAAAGTTATAAGTGGCCTGCACAGGAATGGTAAACATCCATTCCGTAACCTTGGTGGTAACATCGCCTGTGAAACGACCTTCAAGATGCTGTCCACCTTTCACAATAGCTGTATGATAGTTTTTTACGCGAGCGTCTTCTTTCATCCCTTTGTTTTCAAAGAGCAAAGACAACATCACACCCCAATGAGCATCCAAACATTTCTGGGCATCAACACCTATCTGAACATTAGGCTGTAGCGTATAGCTATTTAACTTGCGAATTTCGGCCGGCATACCTATAGGCGCCGTTCCACCTATATTATAACCTAAACGAACATCATAAACCATTCCATCAAGAAAACCTTCAGCAGAAACATTTGCTGACAATACAAGCATCAGTATGCTAAGAATAACATTCTTCATTTTTAATATTCCTCCTTCTGACAAATTACACGTACTTTATCTATACACAATGTGCTACCAGGTGCTCCTCGGAACAAGGCACCATCCTTGCTTGATGAAAAGACGATAGCAAGACTATAACCTCTGCTTTCGAGCAAGTCAAGATTAAGATCACTCAAATATTTAAACTCTACTTCAAAGGCTGTCCACTCAGAAACAGGTTTTACATAGCCCATATCAGCTATAGCAATTATATAAGGACTGCTAAGAATGTCTTCGCCATTCAAGCACATTTCATTACCTTCGGTATCATAATGACGACGATACAGAACAGAATAAACGGCTGCACTATCAACACGATCAGCATCAACACTAAGATCCTTGTTCCAGAACTCATTACCAGGAGCATACTTATAGTAGCCTGTGAATTTGATAGGCTTGCGAGTAAAAGGCTTACCCATCAAGGTTGCATGAAGAGGATCCATAACAGCATTCTCCATATCAAAAGAACCGAGGAAAAGGTTTCCTGCCGCTATTCCCATCTGCATCATGGCACCAAGAGCACCTGTACTTTTTGTTTCTAACTTTACAGCTGCACCATCATAACCATTAGGCAACATTACAGAAGGAAACGCTTCGGCTGGTTGACCATAGGCAGTAATAGAGAAACCAACATTTCCTGTAGCCCAATCCTTTGTAAGACTACCATTTTCCTGTTGAAAGTTCCAGGCATAGAATTTTGGCATCCCCTCTCCTATAGAGTCGAGATAAAACTCTTCAAAGTCGCACTTCAAAGTGTCGTTAACCATCAAGGGGGAAGCATCGAAACTGACATTATAAACGCGTTTCCAATCGCCATCCTGAGATGTAACGGTATATGCTACTGGGCCGTTTGTGAAATCATGAACAGAACCATTTGCAGGAGTGATGGTAGCTCCTTCACTCAACTTGAATCTTAAAGCAACAGCTGACAAATCAGCCTTACGCTTTACATGGAAAACAACAGCATTATTCGTTGAAATAACACTTTGCTGAGAATCAGCAATACTATAGAAATAATCTTCTGGATTATCAACAGACACAGATATATTTTCAATATCTGCTTCAGAATTTAAAGGCTCATCCTTAAAACACGATGCCAATGTAGCCACATAAAGCAACAAGAACATCGCTCTAACAATAATTTTCATTCTACTCAATTTGATATTTGTATTTTTTACAATCTTTTTAATGCGACAAAGGTACAAAAAAAACTTAATTTGCAAGATACAAAAACACAAAAAAGACATGCTATTCCACAAAGGAATAACATGTCTAACAGTATTATTATCAACTGACAATCAACCTATTTCTGCTTCTTCTCTGCATCACGTTTCATCAGTTCTCTTTTAATAAAGAACGAAACGAAGAGACCGAAGCCCATACCGCCTACGATAGTAATCCAGAATCCCATGCCACCTATTCCCAAGAAGTGAGCAACAAGATAACCCAGGAACATTCCTAACATGAAACAGCCACCCTGCAGAGGACCGTATGGGTCTTTCTCTTTTGGAGCAACAGGCGTTACCAACACCTTAGCTGTTTCGGGATCGAGCTTACTTTCAATAATCTGGCGACGAACCTCGCGCTCATTATTGTTTCTCTTTACTTCGGCGATTACACCTGTAACAATTGCGATGATACCACAAAGGATACCCATAACTGCGCATATTGCGCCAACTTCTACTCCAGTCATAATATTATATTTTTAATAGTTAAACTTTTTTCTATCTCTATGACAACCAACCATTCAAATTATTACAAAGATTCTAAAGAAAAATTTTTCATTTGCTTGTTTCCACGTATTACTATTACCGCAAAGGTGATGAGCATACTAAATACCACGCTGCCATTAAGATACAGATCGTTGGATGCCTGTAATATATAATATGTGGCAACAACTGGCAAGAGAAGGGCTACGGAATAGTAAATGCAAAAGGCTGCAAGCCGTAGCAGCAAAGCCCAGCGAGCTTTTCGCGCTTCTGCCTTAACACTCTTCATAACGCTCATCTCTATATCCTGCAGAATATCTTGACGAACAAAACTTTCGCTTATGAGTTTATCAAACTCGTTATCATTTATCTCTTTCATTTTCAATTTCTTTTTTTAGTTGTTCACGAATGCGATGTAGTTTCACCAGCACGTTGCTGTTGCTGAGGTTAAGAATAGTTGCTATTTCTGAAGTCTTTTTCGACTTGTAGTAATGCAACATTATTATCTGCCTATCAATCTCTGGAAGTCTTTCTATAGCTCTGTCCATAGCCGAAAACATATTCTCACGTTCTTCAGAATAATCGTCCGACATATCGGGCAGCGGTTTGTCCTCGATAGAGTCGGTTCTCTGGCGTTGCATCTTGCTCAGATGGTTCAGAGCCAAATGCATGGCTATAGCATTTATCCATCCACCAAGGGCTCCGCCTCGCCACGTGTCGAGATTTGAATAGGCACGAATGAAAGCTTGCTGAGTGATGTCTTTTGCCATGTCGGGCTGCTTCACCAGTCTGAGCACCTTAGAATATATTGTGCCAGAATAGCGCTTCACAACCTCGGCATAGCATTTGGTATCACCATGCTTAAGTATCCGCTCTATGATTTCGTTGTCTTCCATTTATAATTATTTAGTTTCAGTTAATAGACAACGAAGTTACACAATTATTACAATACTTCCCGATTTTTTTTGAAAAAAGATAAAAAAAAGCCTGACTGCGAAAGCAATCAGGCTTTTTTAGGTTGTCCCAGGCGGATTCGAACCACCACTGACAGAACCAAAAACTGTAGTGCTACCATTACACCATAGGACAATCAATTGCTGAAACGAATTTCAACTGTGCAAAGGTAGTGGATTTTTAGGCCACTACCAAATGTTTTTTCATTTTTATTGCGTTTTGTTGGATGAAATCCAACTATTTTTTCCTATTTACTTAACAGTAATGAGGTAATAGTTCTTCTTACCTCTCTGAACAAGCAGATACTTACCATCAATAAGGTCATCGGCTGTTACAGGCTGGTCGAAAGCTGTAAGCTTCTCTTTATTAAGACTAACACCATTTCCCTTTACAAGCTTACGCATTTCGCTCTTACTTGGGAAGATGTCCCAACCTTCCTGACAGAATACGTCAACGGCTGGCTGACCAAGCTGGTCTTTTGAAAGGTCGTAATGAGGAACATCCTTAAACACGTCGTTAAGAGTAGCCTCATCGAGAGCAGCAAGAGAGTCTTTTGTAGCCTTACCAAACAGGATGTTTGATGCAGCAATAGCCATATCAAGGTCATCCTGTGAGTGTACCATTACTGTTACCTCTTCAGCCAAACGCTTCTGAAGGATACGACGTCCTGGGTCTTGCTTGTGTTCTGCGATAAGAGCCTCGATTGTTGGCTGGTCAAGGTCGGTAAAGATCTTGATGTAGCGCTCAGCATCATCATCGCTAACGTTGAGCCAGAACTGGTAGAAAGCGTAAGGAGTGGTACGGTTGCGGTCGAGCCATACGTTACCGCTCTCGGTCTTACCAAACTTCTTACCATCGGCCTTTGTGATAAGTGGGCATGTGAGGCAGAATGCTTCAGCATCGTTACCAAGGGTACGACGGATAAGCTCTGTACCTGTGGTCATGTTACCCCATTGGTCGTTACCACCAAGCTGCAGGCGCACGCCATACTTCTGATACTGGTAAAGGAAGTCGTATCCCTGAAGCAACTGATATGTGAACTCAGTGAATGACAAACCATCACGAGCCTCACCATTCAAACGCTTCTGAACAGAATCCTTAGCCATCATATAGTTTACTGTGATGTGCTTACCTACCTCACGTGCAAAGTCGAGGAAGGTGAAGTTCTTCATCCAGTCGTAGTTGTTTACGAGTTCAGCCTTGTTAGGCTCTGTGCTATCAAAATCAAGGAACTTGCTTACCTGTTTCTTGATAGCCTCCTGATTGTGAAGGAGTGTAGCCTCATCAAGAAGATTGCGTTCCTGACTCTTACCTGAAGGGTCGCCAATCATACCTGTTGCTCCACCAACGAGGAGATAAGGCTTATGTCCACAACGCTGGAGATGACGAAGCATCATGATACCACAAAGGTGACCTATGTGAAGAGAATCGGCTGTAGGGTCAGTACCTAAATAAGCTGAGACAAGATGCTCTTGCAGATACTCTTCTGTACCAGGCATGATTTGTGCCAGCATACCACGCCATTTCAATTCTTCAACAAAATTCTTCATTTTTTCTTATTTTTCAAAAATCTTATTATAAAAAAAGACTTTCTGAGTTTTTATATAAAGTTATTGGGGCGCCTTTAAAAGGACAACTTACGGAACTGGGTCGTAACCACTTCCACCCCATGGATTACATCTCAAGATTCGCCAGATAGACAAGAGCAGCCCTTTTATAGGCCCGTGTTTGAGTAATGCCTGACGAGCATATTCCGAACATGTAGGTGTGAACCTGCACGAAGGAGGGGTATAAGGAGTAATGAACTTCTGATAGAACAGAATAGGCAGCACGAGTGCCCATGTAAAAGGCAAGCCTATATAATGAAATATCTTATTCAGGACATTCATAGTTTTTCAGCTATACGAGTTAGCAAACGAGTCACGCAAGATTCAATCTCTGTACTATCATGAAGATTATCATCAAGCCATATAAACGAGAGCAAGAGTGCTTTATCGCCTTCAAGAATCTTTTGCCAAAGAATTTGCTTATGCTGGCGATAGGCTTCACGTATCTGCCTTTTTACTCTATTACGCTTTACAGCCCGCTTGAAATGTTTCTTAGGAACACTTACCAGCATCTGCACCTGAGCCATATCAGGCTGCTGGTCAACAAGACGATATACAACCCTAATAGGAAAAGCCGACATAGAACTGCTGCCTCCCCCGGTAAAAAGCGTGTCAATAGCTTTCTTGCTATTAAGTCGCTCAGCCTTTCTTAGAGTTATTGCTGTCAACGAGTACGTAAAATTTGTATTATTTATTGTTCTTCTTCAAGAAATCCTTGAGTGCCATAGTCATAGATGGGAACTTCTGTGATGGTGCCTCAAGATCAAGACGCAATCCCTGAGCAACAACCTCTTTAGCTGTAGCAGGACCAAAGGCTGCGATCTTGATATCTCCCTGCTTGAAGTCTGGGAAATTCTGGAATAGAGCCTTCACACCAGTAGGGCTGAAGAATACGAGCATATCATAATCGAAAGCAGCCTTCTCTTCGTCTGAGAAGTCGTTGCTTACTGTGCGATACATAACACACTCGGTATGATTAATCTTCTTTGCATCGAGCATTTCCTTGATATCGTCGTTGTGCACACTACTTAGTGGAACGAGATATTTCTCGGTTTTATGCTTAGCCATCAAAGGAACAAGATCCTGAATCTTACCTGTTTCGCCAAAGAATACTTTGCGCTTACGGTACTGAACATACTTCTGGATGTAAAGCGCAATAGTCTCTATAGGACAGAAATACTTCATGTCCTCAGGAATGGTAAGACGCATCTCCTTAGCAAGATTGAAATAGTTATCAATAGCATGACGAGATGTGAAAACTACTGCAGTATGTTCCAGGATACTAACCTTCTGCTGACGAAACTCTCTTGACGATAAACCCTCCACCTTGAAGAATGGACGGAATACCAAGTCAACACCAAATTCTTTCTCAATATCGAAATATGGAGAACGTTCGCTGGTTGGCTTTGGCTGTGACACCAGAATCTTCTTAATCATTGTATGTGTCCTAATAATTTACTTTCAAATAACTATTTGCGGTAATCAACGCACCCCACAAGCTAAGCAAGGGCATGATTTCAAGGGCACAAAAATACAAAATATTTTGCAGAAATTGCCCATTTTGACGGAAAAAGATGATATATGTCTTGAAGAATGTCAGAAGTTTGGACAAAAAGATAACAACAAGCGCATAAATAGCTACAGTTCTAATCGACAAATCGAAGTATGCAAGGAGCATTACAGCCGGAAAAAGGAGCAATCCCATGGACGAAATTATAAATAAAAATGATTTCAACCATTGCTCATTTCTGTTCCTGTCGAAGAACACCATATTGGTCAAGGAATAGAGTATAAACTTGAGCACATAATAGCCTGTGAAGATAGCGCAAAAGATGCCTATTACCTGATATTGTTCAAGAATAAAGGTATCTGAATTTACTGAACTTGTGTAGAAAAAGAACACAAGAGCCTGCAACAAACATGTTTGAAAGACAAGAAAAAGCTGAAAACGCAATTCGGCTGACGTTTCGGTAATAGCCGTTGTCTTTCCACGTTGCACATAAAAGAATTTCCTGATCTGTCGCTCTATAAATCTACGTGAAGCCGAGAAGGCGGTCAAGGCAAGCATTAAACAGCCAAGAAGTATGCTTGTGATAAGGTTATCACCAGCAATAGTATATGGGATTGGGTCGCCGGAAACGCCTTGTCGGCCTCCTGAGATTTCAGGATGGAAAAGTGGCGACTTAGAGAAATACGAATGTTTATAGTATTGAGGAAGAGATACATCGCGGAAACTCTTTCCTACCGACTGCCCTGGCAGATGAAGCGTGTCAGGGCGTGTGCTCCAATGAATTTCAGAAGGCGTGATATTGGCTCTAATAGCCGAATCCTGCTGTTGGGGCGTAGCATTTCTTGGCAGCCAACTCAATACCTGAGCAGGAGTCGGCTGTCGATGAGCCTTTGGATTCTGCACATGAACAGAATCTGAAGCTCCCCAAGAAGTATGTGATATAGAATCTGTTTGAAACATTAGAGAGCGAATGCCTCCTTGATTTCATTAACCTTATCGAGTTTTTCCCAAGTGAAAAGCTCTACATTCATAACCTTTGTCTCGTGATAGCGGCTTGTGAAGGTCTTGGCTACAACCTCGTTCTTACGGCCCATATGACCATAAGCAGCCGTTTCAAGATAGATAGGCTGACGAAGCTTCAAAGTGCGCTCTATAGCCTTTGGACGAAGGTCGAAATGGTTCTTTATCCATTCAGCTATCTCGCCATTACTCATCTTCACGTTGCTACGTCCGTAGGTATCAACGAACACGCTTACTGGCTCGGCTACGCCGATAGCATAAGCCAACTGAACGAGCATCTCGTCGGCAACACCTGCCGCAACCATATTCTTTGCAATATAACGAGCTGCATAAGCTGCCGAACGGTCAACCTTTGATGGGTCTTTACCTGAGAAGGCGCCACCACCGTGAGCACCCTTACCGCCATAGGTATCAACGATAATCTTACGACCGGTAAGACCTGTATCGCCATGAGGACCTCCGATAACGAACTTTCCTGTAGGGTTAACGAAATATTTGATATCGTCGTTAAACAAAGCAAGAACCTTATCTGAGAGCTGAGCCTTCACACGTGGCATAAGGATATTGAGAACATCTTCCTTGATTTTTGCGAGCATAGCCTCATCATCGTCCATAAACTGGTCGTGCTGTGTAGAAACAACGATTGTGTCTATGCGCTGTGGAATATTGTCGTCGCTATACTCTATTGTTACCTGGCTCTTTGAGTCTGGACGCAGGTATGTCATCTCCTTGCCTTCCTTGCGGATGTCGGCAAGCACACGCATGATGAGATGGGCAAGATCAAGAGTAACAGGCATATAGTTCTCTGTTTCATTACAAGCATAACCAAACATCATACCCTGGTCGCCTGCACCCTGGTTTTCTTCCTCATCACGAGAAACGCCACGATTGATATCGTCGCTCTGCTCATGAATAGCGGTAAGAATACCACAACTATTGCCATCAAACTGATATTCAGCCTTTGTATAACCAATTTTGTTGATGGTTTTACGAGCGATGGTCTGCAAATCAATATATTCCTTTGAGCGCACCTCACCCATAATAACCACCTGACCTGTAGTATCGAAAGTCTCTATAGCACAATGAGACTCTGGATCGTAAGCCAAGAACTGGTCGAGCAAAGCATCGGAAATCTGGTCGGCAACCTTATCAGGATGTCCTTCTGAAACTGATTCTGAAGAGAACAAATATGACATATATATAATCTTAAATTGTTATGAATACATTTTTGAACGTGCAAAGTTACTACTTATTTTTGATTGCACAAAGGGAAAAGACGAAAAAAGGTGGATATCGTGCTGATATCCACCCTTTTATATGATTTCCAACTGCTTTTATTTTGCCTCTTCTGGAAGCATAGCAATAGTGATTTTGTTGGCTGTCTTAAGGAACTCTTTTACGAAAGCGCTGATCTTTTCAGGTGTCTGACTTTCGATAAGAGACTTACAGTTGCTATTCATATCCATACCGTAGCGGTCGTAAGCGGTAATAACGCTAAGCCAATAGCCATTGGTCTTAAGACCGTCGTCGAACTGCTTAAGCATAGCTTTCTTTACCTTGTCAAGCATCTCAGCGTCACACTTCTGAGCAAGGTTTGGAACTTCCTCAGACATAATCTTCATAGCAAGTTCTTTCTTCTCAGGCTTCATAGGACATGATGCAAGGATGTATGCACGTGAGCCTTCCTCGTCATAACCAAATGAGCCCTGAGCGCCACAAGAGTAAGCGGCACTTGCCTCTTCACGAATCTGCTTCAGGTAAACCATAGAGAGGATTTCGCCAGCGATGCTTGCCTGAATCTCACGTTCCTGGTTCCACTCCATCTTGTTTGTTGTCCACACCATCAAGCCGTTAGCCTTTGGTGTTTCCATCTTACGTGTGAAGATATTCTCAACATTCTTGTTGGTCATGTCAACAAGACGATGGCCCTTAGCAATCTTCTTCTTTGTAGGAAGAGCAGCCAGATACTGGCAGATAAGAGGACGGATGGTCTTCTCGTCGTAGTTACCGATAATGGTGAATGTCCAGTCTTTAGCTGTGGCTGTACTTTCCTTAGCAATCTGCAGAATACGGTCGTAAGAAACTTCGCCAAGACGCTCAAGTGTGATTGGAGCTACATGTGGGTTGTGCTCGTAGATTGTAGCTGTAACAGTATCCTGATAAGCTACCTCTGGTGAGAGGTCACGGTTCTTCAGGCTTATCTCTGTTGACTTCATGAGGTTGTTGAACGACTCCTCATCTTTGCTGATAATAGTAAACTTGAGGTACAACAACTGCAACATAGTCTCTACGTCTTTTGGTGTAGATGAACCAGAAGCATTCATAGAGCTACCGCCCAAAGAGATGCCTGCTGAAGCAATCTTGCCAGCAAGAGCCTTTCTGAGTTCGGTACTTGTGAAATTACCCAGACCGCTTGCGCCAATAACACTATTGAACATCTGCAGGTTTACATAATCGTTAAGACCGTAGAGTGAGCTACCGCCGTTTCCACGACCCGAAAGAATTACCTGGTCTTTCTTGTAATCAGTCTTCTTAAGAATAACGCGAACACCATTAGAGAGTGTAAGCTCGGTATAACCAAACTTATCGTTCTTCTTCTCGCTCTTTATCTTGCCTGCCTTAGGAAGTTTAGGCATGATAGGTTCGTTCTTCACATTATCTACGTAAGCAGAAATCTTCTCTGCGCGAGCCTCGTTCAAAGCGTTTACAAGCTGCTCCTTTGTTGGATAAACATTTCCTTCCTTCTCGTTGTTGAAGTTAAGGATAACGATATTGCTGTCGTTCTTGAGGTACAGACTCTTCATAACCTCGTTAACTGCCTCTACAGGAATAGCAGGAACAATCTGCTTGTAAGCCTGGTATTCAAACTCAAGACCTGGCATAGGCTCGTTGTTAAGGAAGTGAGCAAGACATTCGCTATAGAACTGGCTGTTATAACGCTTGTCCTTGTTGCTATACAACTTCTCAAGAGAGCTCATGAAAGACTCTTTGTAACGGTCGTACTCAGTTGCTGTGAAACCAAACTCAGCAGCACGACGAGCCTCTACGGTTACAGCCTTGAGAGCTGCTGCGGTAAGACTCATATCTTTTGGAGTAGCGCTCAGGCTGAATGCGTTCTTTGTCTTTGCAAAGATATACTGACCGTCGCCAGCACCTGCGCCTACATAAGGGCAACCTTCTTTCTTAGCTGCCTCAGCCAAACGCTGGTCGAGCATAGAGTTGGCTGCGCCAAGAGCAAACTGATAAACGAAATAGTTGAGTTGGCCTTTCAAAGAATCAGGATAAACATCGTGCTTCATCATCAAGTCAACTGATGAATTCTGACATTCCTTATCCTTGTCGATAATCACGATTGGTTCAGCTGTATCAGGCACTTTCTCTTCAACAATAGGAGCCTCGTTAGCTGGGTTCTTTATTCCGCCGAAGAGTTTCTTTATTTCAGCCTCTACATGGTCAACATCAACATCACCAACAACAATAATACCCTGATGTGAAGGGTGATACCACTTGTGGTAGTAGTCAACAAGTTCCTTACGGTTGAAGTTGTCAACAACGCTCATCAAACCGATTGGGTAACGAAGACCATACTTGCTGCCTGGATAAAGAGCAGGAAGGTTGCGCTCAAACATACGGCTTGAAGCACTTGTGCGAAGACGCCATTCCTCGTGAATAACACCACGCTCCTTCTCTATCTCATCGCCTTCAAGACTAAGACCTGTTGACCAGTCACGAAGAATGAGCAAGCAGCTGTCAAGAGCTGTCTGGCGTGTTGTAGGAACATTATCAATATTGTAAACAGTCTGATCGATACTTGTATAAGCATTCAAATCATTACCAAATTCAACACCAATAGAACGGCACCACTCAATAAGCGAATTGCCCTTGAAATTGTCACTACCATTAAAAGCCATGTGTTCAAGGAAGTGAGCCAAACCACGCTGGCTTTCCTCTTCCTGAATAGAACCAACCTTCTGCGCAATATAAAAATTGGCACGATGCTCTGGCCAATTATTATAACGGATGTAATAGGTCAGGCCATTAGACAGTTTTCCGGTTCTAACATCATTGTCAAATGGTATTGCCATCTGAGCTTGCGCTGCACTTGTCAGCACAAGTAGAGCAGCCATTAAGATGTTTCTAAGTCTCATAAAATGTTCGTTTAATATTTTAGATTTAATAAATTGCCACAAAGGTACTAAAAACTTGTCGTTTTTTTATATCTTTGCCATAAAGATTATTAAAATGAATAAGAAAAATACGCCGACAGATATATTGGTAAAACAATACATAAGATACCTGAAACTGGAGCGCAACTATACTATTAACACTATTGAAGCCTACCAGCACGACCTGGATTGGCTGCTAAGATATTGCAAAGACAACAGCATAAAGGTGCTGGATGTCAAACTTGAGGATTTGGAAAACTTCGCAACCACATTTCACGAATTTGGAATAACACCTAAATCGCAAGCAAGAATTCTAAGTGGAGTGAGGTCGTTCTATCGCTATCTGGTTCTCGACGGATATTTGGAACAAGACCCAACAGAACTTCTCGAGTCGCCACAATTAGCAAAATACCTGCCAGAGGTACTTTCAACCGAAGAAGTTGACAAGCTCGAGGCAAGCATAGACCTTAGCAAACCCGAAGGCCAACGCAACAAAGCAATCATAGAAGTGCTCTTCAGTTGCGGACTGCGAGTATCAGAACTCATAAACATGAAACTCTCGCAGCTATATCTTGACGAAGAGTTCGTAAGAATAATGGGAAAAGGAAACAAAGAGCGACTTGTGCCCATATCGCAACGAGCAATCAAGGAACTAAAACTGTGGTTCTTAGACAGAGTGCATCTGAATATAAAACCAGGCGAAGAAGACTACGTGTTTCTTAACCGACGCGGACACCATCTCACACGCGTGATGATTCTCATCATGATAAAGCGACAGGCTGAAGAGGCAGGCATAAAGAAAACCATCTCGCCACACACACTAAGACACAGCTTTGCTACCGCCCTGCTGAAAGGAGGAGCAAGCCTTAGAGCCATACAAGATATGCTGGGGCACGAAGATATTTCAACTACGGAAATATACACTCACATAGACAACACAACCCTCAGACAAGAGATTCTGGAGCACCACCCAAGAAATATAAAAGATTTTTGACAATCACAAACCTTCGAGATTCCTTCGAGATGAGTCTTAGATGCGTTCGAGATGAATTCTGCATGAATTCATCTCATTCTGTAAAGGCTTTTCGCTAAGAAGATAAAGGAAGATAAAAGAAGTTATAAGGAGATAGAAGACATTTGTCTTTTAACTACCTCTATCTTCTTATTACTACTTCTAACTTCTATTATTCAAGTAAACGACGGCTAAGATATCTTACTGGATACCACACGGCAAGCCAACCAACGGCAACAACCGTTAAAAATACTACCGCAACATCAGAATAATGCACGCTAACGGGATAAGCATTCACAACAAACGTGCCCGAAGCATCGCCCATAGCCACAAGACCATAGCGTTGTTGCAGCCAGCATAATAGCAATCCAAGCAAGATTCCTATCACAGCACCAATAAGCGAAATCAAGCGTCCTTCAAAAAGAAACACACGAGATATTTGCTTGTCGTTAGCACCAAGATTGCGCAAGGTAACCACATCGTCTTTCTTGTCGATGATAAGCATAGACAACGAGCCTATGATATTGAAGCAAGCCACAACAAGAATAAAGGTTAGGAAAAGATAAGCAATAATCTTCTCAATCTGCATAATCTTGAACGTGTCAGCCTGCTGCTCAAAACGGTCGAGCACCTGATATTTGTCGCCAGCAATCTGCTGCATCTCTTTCTTCACAGCTTCAAAATCAGAGCCGTCCTTCAAGCGTATTTCAAGAGACGAGAGCATACCCTGCTGTCCAAACAGATTACGGGCAAAAGCTATTGGGGCTATGATGTAGTTCTTGTCGTATTTGCTTTGGTTTACAGCAAACACAACACCTGGCGAAAGAAGCGAGTCAACAACAAAACCTTCCTGAGCGTTACTAACATCAAACTGTCCCTCACGTTGCGGAGCATAGATACTGAGGTAATCGCCAAAGTTGGCACCAGTACCCAACGTCTGAGCCAAACGAATGCCCAACACGCCATATTGCAAAGGACCGGCATGAAGGCTGAATTCACCCTCGCCATAAAGAATATCCTTTATGTGAGTAAGTTGGTCGAAATTATCGTCAACACCCTTAACAATCACCATAGCCTGATGATCTTTATACATAGCCAAAGCCATATCCTGCACACACTCAGTAGCCACATCCACCTGAGGCAGCTGGCGAATCTTGGTAAGCACAGGGTCGTCGCAAGGAGCCGTCTTTCCTTTCACAGGCACAACCTCTATTTGCGGGTCGAAATTAGTAAAGAAAGAAGCCACCATATCGTGAAAGCCATTAAACACACTCAGCACAATAACCAGAGCTGTTGTAGCCACAGCCACACCAACAACAGATATTAGCGAGATAACGTTTATGGCATTAGTACTCTTCTTCGAGAAGAGATATCGCTTTGCTATGTATAAAGGGAAATTCATTATTTCTTCAACAATTCGTCAATACGGTCAATATAGTCGAGACTGTCGTCAATAAAGAAACGAAGTTCTGGAATGATGCGCAACTGATTACGCACACGACGACCAAGGTCGAAACGTATAGCCTTATCATTAGCCTGAATATTCTTCAGCAGCTCTTCAGCCTTTTCTGAAGGGAAGATGCTAAGGTAGGCTGTACATATACTGAGGTCTGGGCTCACACGAACACGTGTAACGCTAACCAGCACGCCATGCATCTGACGTGTCTGACCTTCAAAAATTTGAGCCAGCTCTTTCTGGAGCAGGCGTGATATACGAGCTTGTCTTGTTTCTTGCATATTATCTTTGTTTTATTTATTATTTCTTTCTTATTATCGTTAGACCGTCACGAAGAGGCAAGATAACCTTCTCCACTCTTTCATCGGCAGCCACATGATCGTTGAACTTGCGAATACCTATTGTCTGGTGGTCGTGGTCATAGGCTTCCTCAACCACATGACCGTCCCAAA
>JAEEGL012347196.1_pt1 | contig 21331 bp, 19 predicted proteins | sample 9134231 | NCBI WGS metagenome assembly JAEEGL01 (sample SAMN16246548, study PRJNA631951) | gut metagenome | biome: gut microbiome; feature: rumen; material: fiber-attached | host: Bos | place: Iran: Karaj | collected 2018-10
GACTTTACCAGATTTAGTTGGTGTAGTATTTGGAACAGTTGTATTACAGCTAGTACCACCAGCAGCAGTCGTACAAGTAACTGTTGTAGTAGCACCTGATGGGAATGTACCGCCATTAGCATTGAGGGTTAGAGTGAAGGTTTGGGTAGACCCACCAGTATCATTATCTGTAAATACATTCACATAATCCACTAAACGCTCCGCGCTATCAATCGTGCCGCTAGCTACCAACTTGACCACAAAATCACCATTTACCACCACATTATCAGGAATCACAATCCGATTAATTCCAGCATGCAATTCGAATTGTCCTATACTTGTAAACGTAGCCCCCCTTCGCAAATCAGCACCGCTCAGATAAACTTCATGGTTACCCCCGGTAAGAACCATCGCAGTTATCTCTTTCACTTTTTCGCTACCATTTGAATGAAGCTCAAAGACCAACTCATTGGAACCAGGAGTAATTGAAGAGTCTTTATAGTCACTAACCGAATAAACATTATCATAAGTACTCGTCTTCTCCACTGAATCAACAACTACCACATCAAGCGCTGAATTATAACTCAAATATGTATATAAACGAACGCCCACCGAACCAATGCCTTGCACGGACACAGTTTGAACGGCATCCCCCCAAGAGTTCTGCACAATAAACGCACCCGTCTTCGGGACGCCGTTGTCTAGATACTCCCACGAATCATCCCAACCTACAATTGTCATTTGATGACCTGTCGTCAGGTCGCATATGGGGTTACCGCCGCTGTCAAGTCCACGATCAATCACAGTAAAGTTAAGATGGTATCTACCGTCGCTATCCTGCGGACCAGACACATTAACGTCTGCACAATTATTTTCATCCCACCACGAGCCAAAAGACACCGCACCATACGTCTTAACGGCAGACTTTATGGCATTGACCGCAGATGTTTTTGCAGCATTTTCACCATAGGTATAATTATATATAAGCCCAGCATCAGTTACTACATATTTAGTATTAGCAGCATTATTCATGACCGCATAACTTTGTTTCTTATCATACGCATCATTTGAATTCAATACGGACGTCAACCCTAAATTCCAAATATCCTCATAAATAGAAATCGACGATATCCTACTGTCATTTGCCTTAATTGCCGATGCGAAATCCGCCTCACTCATAATCGCAAGTGGATTCGCAATTGCCGGAAGCATATATATATCATTACCACCATCGCCAAACACCCTTTCAACATCCGCTCTCCTAGCTCCTCGCGCTAAATAATAGGCTATAACCCTATCGTATATAGGATTAGATTTACCACTTTCGTTATATGCAATACTTCCATCGACCATCTGATAATCTATGTGCTTCGGCGACACCGCCCTGTCACCAGTGTTAGCAAGGCCGTTCTTGGCAATATAAAACTCTATAACGGAAGAAGGAGAATACAGCCAACACAAACCTTCTGTATTCTGGTTCTTTATAGATATATTAGAACCAAATCTCTCATCACGTGAGTTGTAGTAGGACGGTAAGTCTGTACTATTGCGAATAACTGTTTCTCGAAAAGAATCATAACCATGATTCTTAAAGACATTGTCAGAATAAATTCTTCCGCCAACTTTTTGGGATCCAAATGGGGAGGCGGCAATCACCGCATCTTCAATTTTTTTCCAATCTTCTTCCCAGTTTGCATCAGTCTCCTGAGCATCACTCCCCTCTCCTTCATCCGGCTGCTCATCTTCGCCTTCTTCTTCGCCTTCTTCTTCGGCTTCTCCGTCCTCACCTTCCTCTATATCCTCATCGCCATCTTCCTTCGTTTCACTTTCACCTTCAATATCAGATTCATCGTTTTCGACGTCATCATCCTCATCCACAGCATCAACAACATCACCTTCTTCATCATTTCCGCCTGCTTCCTCCTTACCATCCTCTACATCCTGAACTTCGCTCACCCCAGTACTCTCAACCAACTCACCATCTTCAGCAAAGGTCAAGCTTACAACAATGGGCGCCGTCAAAGCCAGTACACCTACAATCAAAAAGTACTTATATTGCCCAAAAAAACGCGACAAATGCGCAAAGAAACGCTTGCTATTAGATATTTGCAACGCAGAATGTGAAGACATACTTCCTTCCCTATTAGTTAATAATCCTTATGCTAATAATAATACTACCCGACAGTCGACAAGTCAATCACTAAGCATTCACAAAACTACACGCCAACAACAAGTTCTACGTCAAATTCGTTTTTTATATCTTCCTCTATTTTTACGCTAATTTTCGCTAGTTCCCTTGCGGTTAATCTCCCACTGACCTTTATTTTTACTGCCCCACTGACATCCTCTGGTCCATAATCATGCAATACTAGACTCTCTATACTTTTTACACCTTCTGTTTCCCGAATTCTTTCTCGTATTTTTCGAGTCAATTTTTCATCCACTCGTCGCCCAATAATATCCGTTATGCCTTCACTCAAAATCCTAAATGCAGATCTCACGATAAAGGCAGAAATAACTATCCCAATCCAACCATCGACCGAAATGCTAAATAACATGCTTATCGCAGCTCCAACCAACGTCCCGAAACTTAATAGTGCGTCAAATAATGCATCTATACCAGAACCTTCCAAGCTCCGCGACTTTGTCAACTTACCAACTTTGATTAAATATCTTCCGTATAATACTTTTGCATTTACTGTCACAAAGATGATCACAATTGTCCAGACAGAATAGTTAGCAATACTAGGCCTAATAATCTTTGGTATACTCTCAAAGGCCGCTATCACACCAACGCTAAGTATAATCAGGCCGACAATTGTTGCTGCAATATATTCAATTCTTCCATGCCCATGCGGATGTTTTCTATCCGGTTTACGTTGAGCTAATTTTACACCAACGAGCGTTACTACAGCAGACGTCATATCAGTCAAGTTATTAATGGCATCCGTCAAAATCGACACCGAACCAGCAATAGCTCCGAGTACAGACTTCACTACAGCTAAAACAATATTCAAGACTATGCCCAGCGCACTCGCTCGCGTAATCTTTTCGGTACGATTATCCATAACCACATTATAACAAAAACAAAGCCCCTTAAGGGCTCTATTTTATTCTACGCTAACAATTTTGCCTTTATTTCCGTTCGGAAGCGTGTATTCTTCCCCGGCACGTTTTCCGAATAGTGCCTTGCCAATCGGACTCTGATCAGACACCTTCCCTTCCAACGGATTAGCTTCGACTGGACCAACAATATCATACGTGTACTTCTTACCAGAAAGCGAAACAGTAACTTTCGCGCCTATTCCAACCTTTTCATGGCCACGATTGGCAATGATTTTCACGTTCTTCAAAATATCTTCAATCTCCGCAATTCGACTCTCATTGAGTTTCTGCTCGCTACGCGCCGCAGAATAATCTTCGTTTTCTGACAAATCACCAAAAGCTCTAGCAGTGGCAATCTTTTCTTTAATCACTTCACGTTCTTCAATGCGCTTCTTGAGCTCTTTCTCGAGTTCCATCTTACCTTCTTTGGTCAGATCAACAGTCTTCTTTCGCATATAGGCCTCCTTCTGGAAGTATAAACGTTTTCAATAATACTCACTAGAGTTTACAGATTCTCTACAAATTTGTCAATAGAAATTCTCTCAGTCTTCCCAGTCGCACGTTCCGTAATTTCAACCTCCCCAGACTCAAGAGTCCTATCGGAAACAACAACTCTATACGGAATACCAAGCAACTCCGCATCTTTCATCTTTTCGCCAAACCTAGCATCTCGATCATCAAGAATCATCTCGTCTTTTTTGCTGAATTCGTCGTATATCTCTGTAGCTTTCTTCATGCCCTCCTCGCCTATCGCCACAATATAATACTTATATGGCGCAATTCCTTCTGGCCAAACTAGACCTTTATCATCCGCATATTTCTCAACAATCACACCAAGCACTCGACTTACGCCGATACCATAGCACCCCATAAACACAGTTTTTTGCTCGCCTTCCTTAGTCTGATACTTCAAATTCAAAGGCTCGCTATACTTATACTTCAACGTAAATATATTCCCCACCTCCGCACCATTATCCTCAGTCAATTCCTCACGCTTTACGCCAAGATCATCCAATACCTTATCTTCTAGTACTTCTTTATTAAGCACGACGGATTTATCACTGTTATAGTATATGGTGTCTTCACCCACAGGCAACAGTGTCTGATACTCGTGCGAATACTTAGAAAACACTCCACCACTCGCAAAGGTCTCATATGTGTCATCCCCAATTCCCAATCGATTATAAATCTTCGCATATGCACCTTCTACAGCACTGTAAATTTTCTTATGTGTTTCTTCGTCCGGTGAGAATGAATATAAATCTTTCATCAAAAACTCTCTTGTACGCAAAATCCCACTTTTGGCCCTTAATTCATTTCTAAACTTCGTCTGGAATTGATAGACTAATACTGGCAAATCTCGATAGCTTGAAACATAATCTCGCATCAAATTCGTTAATGGCTCCTCATGTGTTGGCGCAAGTCCTAATTCCCCACCACTAGCCAACTCAGTCTTAAACCATACATCCATCTTCTGATCATCCCATCTATCCGTCTTTTTCCATGGTTCTGGATTTTGCAGTGCTGTCAATTGCATTTCTTCCGCCCCAATTGCATTTAGCTCTTCTCTAATAACCTGCTTAATTTTCTCAACGACACGAAGCCCCATCGGCAAATAGTCGTATACTCCAGCCATTTCCTTATGAATATAGCCGGCTCGTATCAAGAGCTGCGCATTTTTTGCTGTCTCGTCTTTCGGAGCTTCTCGCAATGTTTTTGCAAAAGTCTTTGATAATCTCATAATACTAAAATTATACCACAAAAAAACGCCCCCTAGGGGGGGCATTTACTCTTTAGTGTTACTCCTTATCTTTCATAATAATCTCGACGCGTTCTCCCTTCACTTCTTTCAGCGTAATCAGCAGCTTATCTTTGTCATCGGCTTGCTCACGGAAAACGAAACACGGAGGCTTACTTGCATAAGTACGGACCTCATACAAATGGTAATTCAAAGTCCCAAGGAAGACATTCCTGAAGTACCCCACATGATGCCCATCGGCAAACCAGCCTTTTTCGCAAACTTCTGCAAACGTCGCCAACTTAAAACAAGCGCGGGCATAGCCGTCCGCATCCGAGGTGTCAAGGTCCGGAAACTCGAACTTCATATAGTCGGTTCCCTCTTTCCGCGTCACCACTACTCTGAATTCTTTCTCACTCATCAAGATGCCCCCTTATATTATTTTGAGAGTAACGAAAAGTACAGGCTAGCATTTTAGCCAACCACCACCCCTTATTATAACACAATTACCAAAAAAGTAAAGCAATAATCCCCCATCAACACCATACTTACTGTTTTACAACCTTCTTCGTAACGTCAAAATTCTCCATATATTTCCCAATCAACAGTCTTGTCTGGGAGTAATATGCTGCCGCAGAAGAATAAACCAAGGCAATTATTGGCGCCAAAATCCATTGCAAAACCATCATGATCTTCTTTGTTTTTCTATACCTCGATGGCCTCTCTGGAAGCATTCTTAAACTCATCAAAACCGTCACGAAGATACCTATACTCGCAATCGTTTGCACTACCGAAACCACCATCGGTAAGTTAAACACCGTCATACCACGATCCGACAAGTTCATAATCATCGGTACCCAACCACCAAACGCTACAATCGGCGCAATCATTGCGCCCGTCACGTGCGAGTCAAGCAGTCGTACAAACTTAGGTAATGTCTTTAAAAATGACACTTCCCTGTTCTTATCAAACAACAGATTCCCCACATATGCTACATCACTTGCCCCATAATCCCACCTTCTCAACTGAATAAATTGCGCCTTTAAAGTTTCCTTAAATGTATCATTCAATACTGCATCTTGCCCTATTGGCACTCTCACTGGCACTACATCATAATTCCCCTTAAAAAAGAAGTAACTTCGCCAATACTGGTGTCCGTCTTCTACAATCGTCCGCTTACTCCAATAGTCCATATCCTCGAGCGCCGCTAGTGGCTGTGAATGACTAGCAAAGTTACGCAACGCATGCGGACGCATGGTTTGGATTACGTTAAAGAACGAGTTAGAAACTGCAATTACTCTCATTGGCGCTGCTGCATCCCATATGTTATTAGTAAACACACATACCGGCTGGTAGCTGCGATGCTGTCTAGTCTCACTATCTCTCACACAATACTCATACGCCAAAGCATCTAAATACTTTTCGCTCACACGATTGTCGCTATCGATCGTTGTAACAATCACTTTCTCTCTGTTGATATGCCTCTGAACAATATATTTACTCAGTGTTTCGCCGGCATAACACAAGTTCGGTCCCTTCCCTTTTATCTCACCCTTTAAACCATCCGGATGCTTTATAATAATAAAATCCTTAAACGTGTCCTTAAACATCTTCTTTAGTTCTTTGGCCGTCTGCTCTGTTTCTTTCCCGCCTCGTTCTTCGTAACCCAAGACAAAGATAATCTTTTCATTCGGCCAACTCGTATCTCTCACCGCTTCAATACTCGGCCTCATCGTCTCGATCCCCTCGTTATAAGCCACCATAATCACCGCTTGGTACACTTCGCTCGGCCGCAAATACTTCTGCTTTGCTTCAGAGTCACTCGTAATCTTTTTTAGATTACGTATGTGCTCCGCAAAGTTATATTCCATCAAATGTTTATTGTGTAACCTTTCATAAGCTGCGTGTGGATCTTCCAAATCTTCGCAACGCCTTCTCCAATCAACTTTTTCCGCCGCTCGCATTGTATTAAACCCACCATACGTCCTATATGCAATACCTACGGCTTTAACCAATGTCATAGAAATCACTACTATCAGATAAACAGCACCAGCAATCGGACTAAAATACGACAACAAAAACAACAATATCACGCCAACATAAGAAATCGCCCCCGGAAGAATCTCTAGAAATCGGTACTTCCACGTCCGCCTACCCAGCGGTATCTCCAGACTGCGTCGCATCTATATTTCCCCAAGCAATCTCAAAAGTAATACAAAGGCTCCTGCAGCAACCAATATTGACAATAGAATCACAATAGCTGCAAAGCCCTTACCGCGACGATTATAGGCTTGAATTGCAAACAAATTATGTAAAACTCCAAGTGCAACACCTAAAATCGGAAACACTGCCATTTCAGCCCAACCACCAGTTCTGTATCCTCCCGAGTTCCAAAGCGATAGAAATTCCCCACCAGTGAATTCACCAATATCTGAATAACCAATATACATCGTCGTCCCACCACTTTTAAAATGAATCAATGTGTGCAGAGCCAACAATAACCCCATTGCAAACAGTATAATCATCATCAAAAGCAAACCCTTATCCTTCTGAAAAATCCTCTTCAGTCCTACACCAATTTCTTTCATAACATCATCATTATATCACAATAACAACCATTAGCGTGCTAAATATGCTAAACTAACCACTTCACCCTTTACGGAATTAGTATGGCTTAACATTGAATTACGAGGATAGTCATTAATGAAACAAAAAACGCCCTGCTTTCACAAAACGTCTACTTTCCAAACTGGCGGATCCGACGAGACTCGAACTCGCGACCTCTGCCGTGACAGGGCAGCGCTCTAACCAACTGAGCTACGAATCCACAGCTAGAGGATATTATATATTATTGCACTCCTTTTTTCAAGAGACTTTCTTACTCATGTACTATACCTATAGCCTGTTCAAATAATTATCACAAAAAAGATCTCTCTTCGGTCAGCTTAAGCATTGCAATAACGATAGTCCTTATGCTATACTTAAAATAATTATTATACAAAGGAGTTAAAAATGTATACAACAACAACTTTAACCCAAGGTGATGCTGCGCTTATCGGCAGCACCATCGGAGGCTTTTTAGCAGTCTATGGCATCGTCGCAATTGCCATCTTTGTCCTTATGATTGTCGCTTGGTGGAAGATTTTCACCAAAGCCGGCGAAGAGGGTTGGAAATCTATCATCCCGATCTATAATGTATATATTCTCTGCAAAATCATGGGCATCAACTTTTGGATCTATGTACTCGCTATTCCAGCTGGCCTTGGTTTGCTAACATCCTTCATTCCACAAATTGTTTTCCTCACCGGTATATATGCCTTATTTATAGCCATACTCGTCGCCATCAAACTCGGCGATGCCTTTGGCAAATCCACCGGCTTCAAAGTCGGCCTCTTCTTCCTGCCCAACATCTTCGAGCTCATTCTTGCCTTTGGTGACTCCAAATACGTTGGTAAAAAAGCTGTTGCCAAGAAAAAATAACTCCATCAAGCTTCATCCCCCGTACCTACGGGGGATTTTTATGTATAATTAAAACTATGAAAGTTAGACTTGCTAGCTACAATATTAGTGGTGACGTTCATCAAAAAGATGATGATTCCGTAGATTATCTTGATAAAAAAACAGGCTGAAGATATTGATATCAAGCTATTAAATTACATCATTGATGCGATTAATCAGGAACACCTAGATATCATCTGTTTCCAAGAAATCATTACCACGGACCGTATCAATTATATACGCCGCATTGTCAATAAGACCTGCCTCAAACATGTCGAGACCTTCGAGCTCAGCCCCTTGCAATCTCGTCAAAAACACTACCTGTGACCTCGCAATACTGTCCAAATATCCTAATAAAAAATCCCCTCTCTGACCATTTCGTTATAATCACCGAAACCAACATCTAAAAACCATTTTGCTAGTCAAAACACGTCGGATTGGTGTTTTCTTCGTGCAAAGAGCACAATGTCTGATCGGACAAGCACGAAAAAACGCCAGGACGGCGCACTTTAACAACAAATGGAGCCGATGGCAGGGTTCGAACCTGTGACCTGCTCGTTACGAATGAGCTGCTCTACCAACTGAGCTACATCGGCATGCCTCCTATTTTATCACACTTTACCAGAAAAAATGACCATAGTTGCATTCCAAACAAAATATTTATAAAATAAAATTAGTTAAACGGAGGAACTATATGAAAAAATACATTGCCGAATTTATCGGTACATTAGTACTAGTATTAATTGGTTGTGGAACGGCTATGGCAGTAGGATGCGATTCCCTACAAGGCTGTGGATACATTCTAACAGCATTTGCATTTGGTCTTGGCCTTCTTACAATGGCCTATAGTATCGGTAACATTTCTGGATGCCATATCAATCCCGCTGTCTCTCTTTCAATGCTTCTCACAGGGCAACTCAAGAAAAAGGATTTCCTTGCCTACATAATAGCACAAACTCTTGGCGCCATCACTGGAGCTGGCATTCTTGCTCTTATTTTCAATAACGGGGGCATAGCGGACCTAACTGGTGGACTCGGATCAAACGGCCTAGCAGGCGTCAATAACAACGCATGGATCGGCTTACTCGTCGAAGTCGTCCTTACTTTTATCTTCGTAATTTCAATTTTAGGCGTTACTGCCAAAAAGCCTGGGCATGGCAATGCCACTGGTCTAGTCATTGCTCTTTCTCTCATTGCCGTTCATATTCTTGGTATCGCTCTCACGGGGACAAGTGTAAACCCAGCCCGTTCAATTGGCCCTGCGCTCATTGCTTTATTCAGCGGGAACAGCGTGCCAATAAGCGTCATCTGGATCTTTATAGTCGGCCCATGCATTGGCTCGGCTCTCGCTGCATACACTTATCGTTATCTAGAGAAATAATCCACGTCACAGTATAAAGACAAGACGGTCTTTATGCCGCCTTGTTTTTTTATCCATATACGTTCGAAAGAAAATAAAAAGATGCCCCTTAAAGAGGCGATCTACCTGGTGCGGGTAAAGGGAGTCGGACCCTTATCTTATCCTTGGGAAGGATACATAATAGCCGCTATACGATACCCGCAACTCCTCCCATTATACCACACTGATTCTCAGAAATCACCCTACAAAGGATTTATTATTCGTCAGCACTAGCTTCCTCTTTTGCATCTATTGGCTCAGTCGTGCTCGCCGTATCAAGTTCCGGTAATTCAATATATTCGCGAATCAGTCCTGCTGTCTTCATCTGCTCAAATCTCTTAGCAAACTCCGTAAATTTAATATATAAGCTCACATAATTCACTTGCATCTCATTCTTATCAATCGTCTTTACAAAATAATAACCATCGCCATTACTAGATAGAAATCTCTCACTCATAGCCCCATTTTCTAAGCTCATTGCCTTCCCCGCGCGACCGCCATCGACATTCTTGTTATCAATTAACCCACCAGTACTCGCATACTCAATCTGATCGCCTAATTCTTCCTTGATTTGCTCAAAGCTACCACCATTCTCTGCCAATTTCTTCTCAACTGTCGCAGCTATCTGTTCTGCAACTGTATCAATTTTTTGTTCAACTTTGCTTTTCATTAAAGACAGATATAACATTCGCTCATATTCAGCCTTCGAAAGTCCAAAATTTGTACTCAACACCTTCAGAAAGCTCTCTTCGCTTCTTTCTGCCCCGCCAACCTTACGATGTTCATCAAACGCCACCCGTATCTCCTCATCAGATACTTCAATACCTAGCTCCTCCCCTAACTTCAGCGCATACGTTAGTTCTTCTACTTGGGTCAACGCTTGCCTTTTATAGCTGTCCTCAACCGTTTTAAAATCTTCCTCTCTAGCATCAAGCGCAGATTGTTGATCTAGCGCAGTTAGCGTGCTACGCGCTGTCATCAAATAATCTGAAAACCTTACGTCCTTGTCATCAACTTTCGCAACCGGCACTGGTATCACCGTAGAAATACGATACATAATATCACCCGTATCCTGTAGCTTATAGAGAGCTATCCATCCGACTATCATCAACAAAATAACACCCACCACGGCAACTAATACAGTATTAATCACCAATTTATGCTTCGCATACTGGAGCGGATACTTAAACTTTCGCCCACGAGACAACACTTCTTCTCTACGTTCTTCTACCTTTTCCTTCTCGGTTTTATGTGCTTCTCCATTAGACTTCCTTACTGGCAACTTTAGGCTCATATTATCATTATATCACATAACCCTATGCTATAATATATTCACAGCTCGACCACCGTTTCTCATCTTTTATATTTTAAAGTGGAGCGGAAGTAGATTTTTATCGAACTCGAGCTGTTTTAAGTCAGGCCCGGTAGCTCAATTGGATAGAGCAGTTCCGTCCTAAGGAAAAGGTTGCGCGTTCGACTCGCGCCCGGGTCACCAACCAGCATCAGAAAAAACGTACCCCGAAGTACGTTTTTTAAATTATTTCAAAACTGAATCGTCTCAGATACAAAATCATAGAAGTGCCCCGGCGGAAAACCACCGGGGCGTAAGGTGCAAATTATCTAATCACAGTATCAAATTGAATCCGGATCAAAGCTATCATCAGCTTCACCTTCAGTTTCCGTCGGAGGTACATTATGATCAGGATCCGACGGCGGTGGCGTATTAAGATCCTCACGGATCGGCGTAGGCGCCACAGTCGGACATACCTCTGTTGGTCTTACAACTGCCGTAGGCACCGGCGTAGGTTTAGGTGTAGGTTTAGGCGTCGGAGTTGATGCCGCAGGCGTAGGCGTTGATTCCACATGACTTGTCGTTTGTGGATCGGCTGAGTGCTGTGGATCCGTTTCCCCACCACCAACAGTCGGCGTCGGCCTAACCTCAGGATCCTTAGTGGGCCTGGGCGTTGGAGTCGGTGTCGGCTTGGGCGTGGGGGTCGGCGTCGGCACCGGCGTTGGAGTCGGTGTCGGCTTGGGCGTGGGGGTCGGCGTCGGCACCGGCGTTGGAGTCGGTGTCGCAACCGCACCTCGCTTCCATTTCCAAGTACCACCCTCTTCGAAATTTACATACGCAATACGACCATAGTCTTCGGTGCTAACCTTCGCATACTTACACGCTACCCCAAAAGCTTTCTGGCTAGAAACAAAATTCCTGCCACCAGCATCCAGGAACGTGACCAGCAAATCCGGTTTATGATTCGTATCGCTATTCCGTCTAGAGAACAACTCCGGCATCGTATGCTTTGCGTTCTTCCACTTCATCATCACTTCTAGAGCCCAATTCTTGGAGACGCTAGCGCGCCCACCATTAATCTTCTCGTAGAAGTAGTCCAAAGTTTCATTTGCCAAAGCATCGTATGCGGGGGACGAGAGTTCGGAAATAGATTCAGCATAGTCGTTTGCTTCATCCATATTCCTAAACTCAACCATATCCATTTGGAACCTAAACCAAGTGAGCGTCCATGGATCAGAGACTGCACACTTTAACCAGGTATCAATTACTGAAGACCAGTTCTCTCCAGAAATTCTTTGCCCAAATGCTTCGGGCACTTCCTTCACTATCGAAAGCTTCTTCTCTGCCAAATACCATGGATCATAAGGATCTGCAATCCATCCACCAGAATAAACAACCCGTTCTATGGTAACTGTTGTGGAGCCGTTCCCTTCTTTGATTTGGAACGAAACAACTTCACCATTCGTAGAGAATGTCACCTTAGGCTGTTCCGTCTTCGGCTCCTTAGTAGGTTTCGGAGCTTTCGTTGGCTTCGCCGTTGGTGCTTCCGTAGGGGTCTTAGTAGGCTTCGCAGTCGGCGCTTCCGTGGGAACCTTGGCTGGTTCTTTTGTCGGCGCAATAACTGGAGCCTCTGTGGCCGGCGGTACAGTGGGTTCCGCTGTCACCGTTGCAACAACGGGCGCCACCGTAATCACCTCAGTAGGTGCTACAGTTGGTTCATTCGTCGGTGTTCTAGTAGGTTCTTCAGTTGCAGCAATTGCCGACGTTCTTACGGGCTCTTCAGTCTGAGATACAGTAGTAGCGATAGGGATCGTACCCTGCTCAATCAGCGATCCCGTCCAGTTATACCAGTTCCTCGATACATACCAGATTCCAGTAAGTAATGCCAGGACCAGCAGAATTGCTACGAGCACCATCCAGAACGATCGTCTGCTCTTCTTCTCTTCTTGCGAAGAGTGATTAGCAAAACGAGCTGATCTCGGCACTCGTACAGGCGTCGGCTCTGATTGACCTTCATCCATATGTCTTCTCCGATATGTCGGTTCAGACGATGGATTACCGGCCGGGTTGTTTGGTTTTACCCTTCTCCGTCTCTCACTCATGTCTATCCATCCCTCCTCATAAAATAGTAAGGCAACCAATCTATATAAAATGTGACTAGATAATCCAGACAATGCGTTTGTGTCTGGGATGATTCAGTTTTAAAGAGCGTTCATATTGTCTTAACAGCTAATTCTTATCTGTTATACGCTCCAATATAAACACATCCATTATAGCACAAAACTCCTTTTTTGTCAAGGTTATGCTAAGATTCTTACCCCTGAAAATGACCAAACCATTAAGAATCACAAAAAAGGCGCATCCAACCGTCTGCGCCCCTGTTTAAATCCTCCTACAAACTAACGAGTATATTTTTCGTTAAGATCAGAATAATCGTACAGCTCACTCTCGTCAAACCATAAACGAATCTCCTTCTTTGCCTCGTCCGGACTACCAGATGCATGAATAAGATTCGGCACGCCAATACCCTTAGCATCACTATAACCAAAAGACATATGCGAGTAGTCGCCTCTAATAGTGCCCATCTCGGCAGATTTTGGCTCTGTCGGACCTACAATCTTGCGTACCAAAGGAACACATTCAACACCCTCCAAGACCATAGCAATCACTGGTCCAGTCATCATATAAGCAACGTTATAGTGAAAGGCCTGCTCACCACGGCGAGTAATCATCTTGCCAATCTCCTCATAATGAGCACGGTAATGATCCTCGCTCGGCATGACCATCTTCATTCCAACAATTTTCAACCCCACACGCTCAAATCTCTGAAGTATCTCCCCAACAAGCCCACGCTGTACAGCATCTGGTTTACAAACAACTAGGCTTCTTTGTATTAAATCTTTCTCTTTTCCCATATAATTCTCCTTTCAGATATTCTACAACATTTTTAAGATAAATACTAGTATATAGGATAGATACGCAAAAAGAGGCGACTTTCGCGCCTCTTTCAGGTCTCATTACTAGTTAGTCTCTGAGAGTGACCACAACTAATGCGGCTACCAGTACACAAACGATAATGGAAAGGACCGTAATAACTGCTATATGAAACTTAAGGTCCTTATTTTCACGAACACACTCGCGCGGTGTGCACTCACTTGCAAATTTACGCTTCGCTGGCGCCGCTGTCTTATGCGCCGCCTTCTTTGCTGTTTTCTTTTTAGCTTTAGTAGCCATTATGATGCCCTTTCCCCCTTTTAATGTTTATGGTTATTCCCACACATTATAGCATACAATCCGGTTTTTCCCAAAAATCAAGCATATTGAAACATGTTATAATACACTTATGGTCACTGTTACTTCTGACATCAATTCCTTAATCAACGATTTTCTCGAACATCTCGAAGTTGAACGTGGTCGCTCTAAAAAAACCGTAGAAAACTATCGCCTTTATCTATATCGTTTTTACGAAATATGCACCGAAATACTCGATAAAGACGATATCAAGCCATCCGAGATCGACCCAGAGCTCCTTCGCAAATATCGTCTCAAGCTTAATCGTTACACCAACGATGTTCGCGATGAAGGCTTGTCCGCCCTCACACAGTCATATCATCTCATTGCTTTACGCGGCTTCCTCAAGTATCTAGCACGTCGCGACATCAAAACACTAGACCCGAGTCTTGTAGATCTTCCTCGTGCAGTCAGGAAACAGGTTACTTTCCTACATTTTGACGAGGTAGAAGATATACTCTCAGCTATTCCTACCGACACTGAATCCGGCCTCAGAGATCGCGCCATTATTGAGCTTCTCTTCTCTGGAGGCCTTCGCGTCTCTGAACTTATCAGCCTCAACCGTGATTCCATCAATCTCGATCGACGCGAATTCATTGTTCGCGGCAAGGGCAAAAAAGATCGCCCAATTTTTATCAGCGAAGCCGCCGCGAACGCCACTCGCGACTATCTAGCTGTTCGCCACGATTCCCTTCCTGCGCTCTTCCTCAACAATTCGCACAATCTAAACACCGTTGACACTTCAGGTAATTTTCGTAGGCTTACTCCCCGATCCATCCAAAGGATCGTAGAAAAATATGCAAAACTCGCCGGTATCACCAAACATGTTACGCCTCATACTCTCCGCCACTCCTTTGCAACCGATTTACTCATGAACGGCGCCGATCTCCGCTCCGTACAAGCCATGCTCGGCCATGCCAATATTTCCACAACGCAAATCTACACACATGTCACCGATCCCCACCTCCGTGAAATCCACGAAAAATTCCATTCAGAAACAAGCTAGCACATCAATAGCAAGCCAAAGAGCCAATCCTTCAACACAAAGACTATTACAAAACCGATTACCAAAAACGGCCCGAAAGCAATTTTTTCCTTCCTACGTGGTAACATCACCAGAGATCCTAGAAAATTTGCAAGAAACAATTCTACCAACGCCAACCGCCAATCTCTAAGAAGTAACCCTATCGCCAGACACAGCAACCAATCTCCCCCTCCTACTAGTCTTTCTTTAGAAAGGGCATACAAAAGATAATACGTACCCGCAAGAATCGCCACAGATCCCAAAACCGGCAATAAACTATTTATAAGAACCTCAAAGTCAAACCTATAGAACCCCGCTTGCACACACTCTGCGCCCTCAGGACATGGAATCCAAACATAGCTTCCTCGCATCGCCTCAACAACCGCAAAAATCAAGCAAACAGCGATAGTCCACGTCAAAACCATAGTTGGCATCTCACCCCATTTCCCGTCATATACTGCCAAAATTAACAATCCTACCACCGCTATGAGTACGATCACTAATCCCAAAACATCAACTTTATCGATAAATCCCGCAAAGTCCAAATCATGAGAAACATCCGCAATAAAACTCCACACTATTAATCCAAAACTAATAGCTCCAAATACTTCTGCCAAAATCTCTGCGTAGCCTATCTTTTTACCACACTTTCGACATCTTCCTCTCTGTAATAGCCAGCTCACAATCGGAATATTCTCATACCAAGTTAACTTTTTTCCACAAGTCAAGCACACAGATCTCTTGCCTGGATCCTTCTCTTTTGTTTCCTTCAGCCTAATCCTCCACGCCTGGCAACAAGCAAAACTTCCGAACGCCGCGCCGAGCATCGCCGCAAAAACAACTAGCATAACTTTAATCATACATATATTATATACCATAAAAAACTTAATCTTCCATGAATAAAAATACTCGATATAAAAGAGACGTACATGGCTGCACGTCCCTCAAGAGATACAATCTCAATCCTACGTAATAGACGTCACAAGCGAGTAAATCGGAAGCAGTGTACCAGCAATCACTATACCAATAAGGCCAGCCATGATAACCATCAAAAACGGCTCAATCATCGTAGATATATTTGCAATTTTTTCATCAAGCTCATTTTCATACACTTCTGCCGCTTTCCCAATCATCTCGTCAATCTTACCAGATTGTTCACCAATGCTAATCATCTGTGGCACCAACGGCAAAATATAATTCAAATCCTGTATACTCTCCGAAAGCGCCTTACCGGACTTCACCTTCTCAGCAGCAGAGTTAAACTGTTCCTCCATATAATAATTCGATGTCGCTCTAGCACTAATATGTATCGCATCAAGCATTGAAACACCAGTTCCTAAAAGCATCTCCATCGTACGGCTGAACCTGTTCATATAAAGCCTCTGGAAAAGTGTTTTGAATACCGGGACATTAAGCTTAAAGAGCGCGAAAGTCTTCTTCCCTGCATCAGTTCGTCTATACGTATGAAGCGCATAAACGATCAAGACCAAAGCACCGAGTACTACATACCACTGATTAGCAAAAAAGTCAGAAATCTGCACTAAAATTTGCGTAATTGTCGGCAATTCCTTATTCATATCTGAATAAAGCTTCCTGACTTCTGGAACAACCAACACCATCATGAAAGCCAAGACTGCAATAATAACCACGAAAATAATGCCTGGATACACCATAGCACCACGAATCTTCGAAATCATATTTGCATCTTTTTCATCCTGAGCAGCCAAACGGGCCAAAGCCGTATCAAGCGTACCAGACATTTCACCTGCCGCCACAAGGGACAGATAAACATCGTTGAATACATCAGGATGTTGCGATAGTGCCTCAGATAGTGACTTACCTGCTTCCACACTTGCGGTTACTTCTTCAATCACAGCTTTCATTGAAGCCGAAGTTGCCTGTTCTGCCGCTGTCTTCAAAGATCGAGACATCGGTAGACCTGCGCCAATAAGCGTAGAAAACTGTCTAGTAAAGATAATTCTATCTTTTGTGCCAACTTTATTCTTCATCTTTGCGATGAAGTTCTTCTTATCCTCTTCCTCAATCCGATCTGGTATATAACCCTGATCAACCAAAAGCTTACCAGCTTCACGCTCACTTTCCGCTTGAATTACGCCGGAAACACTCTTTCTAGTAGATCTCTCAGTTGCCTTATAAACATATCTTCTCATTTTTAACCTCTTGCTAACCTATCAAAGTTCTCCACGTCAACTGCAAAATCACGCGCATCATTGAACGATACCGTACCACTTTTAACTAGCCTTGCCAAAGTTGCGTCCATAGTCTGCATACCTGCGCTCGCACCGGTCTGAATCATAGAGTCAATTTGATGCGTCTTACCGTCGCGTATCAACGAGCGAATCGCCGAGTTCGCTACCATAATTTCTGCCGCAGCGATACGACCGCCGCCAATCGCCGGTACAAGCCTCTGTGCGCAAATCGCCATCAAAATGTTTGAGAGCTGCGAACGCACCTGCGGTTGCTGGTGAGCCGGAAAAACATCTATCATACGATCTACAGATTGTGCCGCCGAGTTCGTATGTAGCGTAGCTAGCACCAAATGGCCCGTTTCTGCAATTGTAATGGCAGAAGAAATTGTTTCAAGGTCACGCATCTCGCCTAGAAGAACTACATCCGGATCTTCACGAAGTGCACTCCTAAGTGCCGCCGAAAACGAGAAAGTATCATAGTGCACTTCCCTTTGGACTACAACTGAGCGCTGTGACTTATGTGTAAACTCAATTGGATCCTCAATTGTTAAAATATGCACCGCTTTCTCACGGTTAATCTTATCAACAATTGCTGCAAGAGTCGTCGATTTACCAGAACCAGTCGGTCCAGTAACAAGAACCAACCCACGCGGATAATCTGCAAAGTTTTCTACTACGCCAGGAAGACCAAGCTCCGCAATCGTTTGAATCTTATTTGGAATCAAGCGAAACGCACAAGCAAGATTACCACGCTCATGAAACGCATTCGCACGAAAACGTCCAAGTTCTCCAAATGCAAACGAATAGTCGAACTCTTTATCCTTCAATAAAATCTTCTGCTGAGCCTCATCCAACGTTGCAAAAATCAGGCTCTCCACCATCGAAGGAGTCAATACTGGCTGATTCGCTATAGCAATCAATTGCCCATCAATACGTAAAATCGGCGGCAAACCTACCTGCACGTGAATATCTGAAGCATTTTTTCGGATACATTCCTCAAGTAAGGTTTCAATTCTAGGCCCACTACTATTTTCCATAATTTTATTTTACCACAAGCCTTTTGTAATTTATAGACACTTTTGCTGCACTTTTTAATTTAAAGTACACCGCAATATTCTATACCTTACGCTATATCAGATGCTACGCGGTCTACCTCCTTTATGGTTGTTATTCCCGATAATGCTTTTAGCATTCCATCTTGACGCATTGTGACGCAACCTTTAGCCTTTGCAACTTTCATAATGTCACCCGCTGTTGCGCGCGCCACAATCAATTTCTGTATATCATCATCAACTTCAATTGCCTCATAAAGACCAGCACGCCCAACGTAGCCACCCGGAGCATCTCTAGTCTCAACTCCTCTTGCAATTGCATAACCTTTTTGATTAACAACTGGAAGCCCAGGATAACCCAGATCTTCAGAAAGGCTCGGCACCTCTTGTTGAGTCTTTGGCAGCACTTTTCCAAGCACATCATTAATTTCTCGCGTTTCCATCTCGTTCGACTGATAAATCTCCTTTTTGTCAGAAACGCGGCGTACCAAGCGCTGCCCAATCACGGTGTTAAGTGTTGAAGCAATCAAGAACGGCTCAATACCCATATCCAGAAGACGCGGCAAAATACCAGCCGCCGAGTTCGTGTGCAGCGTTGAAAACACCAGGTGGCCTGTCAATGCAGCCTGCACCGCCAAGTTGGCCGTTTCACCATCGCGAATCTCGCCAACCATCACTACATCAGGGTCCTGACGCAAAATCGAACGAAGACCCGACGCAAAAGTTAAACCTGCATCAACATTTACTTGAATCTGATTTACGCCATCCATCTTGTACTCGACCGGATCCTCGAGTGTCACAATGTTAATTGCTTCAGACTTTATTTTCTTAATCAAAGCATATAGCGTTGTAGACTTACCAGAACCAGTAGGACCAGATGTCAGGATCATTCCATTCGGCTTCTCAATTCCCTTTGTAACAGCTCTGAGAGCACGACCCGTCATACCCATTTTCTCTACTTCCATTGCGGTCCCCGTCTTATCAAGAAGACGGATAACGACCTGTTCGCCCCAAACGACTGGAGAAATTGCAATACGTAAATCGATTTCTTTATCGTCAACCGCTACCGTAAACTGACCATCTTGCGGCACACGGTGCTCGTCAATTTTCAAGTTGGACAAAATTTTAATACGTGACACTAGTGCTGGCTCAATCGCCTTTGGAAGTTCCATAACTTGCCTAAGCACGCCATCAATTCTACAACGAATCACCAGAGAATTCTCTAGAGGCTCAATATGAATATCAGAAGCTTTCGATTTAGCAGCATAGTCAAGAATGGATGTCAAAGCCTTAGAAATCGGAGAATCTTGCGTAATCGTCTTAACATTTGCGCTTCGGGTCTTTGTTGCCTGCTCTTCTTGCGACGATTGAGCAGCCTTCTTTACGCTCGAAAAATCGCTTCTGTACTGTATTAGAACCGCGCGAATACCTTCTTCACTCGCCATAACAGTGCGAATTGGTTTTTTAACAAGCGTAGCAAGATAGTCAGTTGCTTGAACATTCGTTACATCAAGCATGGCAACGGCCAAGCGACCATCGATTTCTGATAAAGGAACCGCCATGCTACGTTCAGCAACATCTTGCGGTAAATTCAACAAAATATCCTGTTCTATCCTAACATTTTTCAAATTAACATACGGAACTTTCATTACACAAGCAGTCGCATGCGCAATAGTCTCACTACTTGTTAACTTCTGGGCAACAAGCGCAGCCAAAATCGGCTGTTTAGAAGTAGCAGTATTTTGCCTAACAGCTGCAACTTTATTAACATCAACCAGCCCCTCATCCTGTAGCAGCGATACAACTCGTTCCTGAATGTCTTTCGTCAAGAGCGCCATTTCTAGCTCCCGGAAACAGTCTCTTGTCTAGCTGAATCGTTGCCAGCATTGTTAGAATTATTTTGATTTTGTCGGTATTGGTTTACATCTTCTTCAACGCTGCGACGTTGCTGATCAGTCGTGCCACTCGCATATCCATCACGAGCATTGATCGCATCATTCTCTTCATTACTCAAACCGTTGTTCGCCTGCAAATAATCAGCCTCCGTTTGGTTAACATCAGTCTCCATTGCATCCTCACCACAGGCACGTATTTCATCCTCACTCAATTGACCATCCTGGTTCGTATCTTCACAAGTACCCACATAAACCTCTACGGTCGGGTTAATCGCACTAGCATTGAAAATCTCCTTACTGGGCTCAACCAACTCACCTGACGCTTCTCTCATAGAATCAAAGCTAACAGACCATTCTTCCGGATCACCAAGTATAGCATTCACTGCAAAGTAAGAAAGAACGGTGACAAAGACAGCGATGAAGCCTACAGTAATATAATCAGACGTTTTCATTAATTCTCCTCCTCAATTGAATCTGAACCCTGCTCACTAACGGCACCTTTATAAGGAACTGTCACAACAACTTCATTCAATTCGGCAGCCTCAGTGAAATATGCCTCAGCAACAGCCTCCACTTTCAATTTATTATAGTTTCGTTCTATTCGAGCCGACTTGATATTAAACTCACGAATAGACCCCTCAATGTTATTCAAAGCCCTAAGGGTAACTTCTGCTGAATCCTCAATCTCAAGATTTATATTAATTGCGCCGACACCAGGAATTGAACTTTCCGTAACATCTCCGGTCGTAATCGACTCAGGCGAATAACCAGAAATCGTAAACAACCTGTTTAAGCTTGCACCAACAGCTAAAGCATTCGGCGGAGACGCAAGTGCCTCAGGCACCACAC
>JAEEGL011108218.1_pt1 | contig 21330 bp, 19 predicted proteins | sample 9134231 | NCBI WGS metagenome assembly JAEEGL01 (sample SAMN16246548, study PRJNA631951) | gut metagenome | biome: gut microbiome; feature: rumen; material: fiber-attached | host: Bos | place: Iran: Karaj | collected 2018-10
CTTTGCAATCCCGAAACAACACGGGGCATCGCGCAGCGGTGCACACATTCCTCAGTAGCTCAGTTGGTTAGAGCATCTGACTGTTAATCAGAGGGTCCTAGGTTCAAGTCCTAGCTGGGGAGCCAAAGCGGACAAATTGCTAAAATCGGCAGTTTGTCCGTTTTCTTTTTCCTCGTAACTATCTAATTTTAAGCCCCATGTGAATAGGAATTCGTTCTTAGAAACAGGTTCAATATCGTCGTTCTCTTTGCTCCATACCATCCCGTCTGGAAATACGAGGTTTTGAAGATGATGCTTGTGACCGAGATTTGCTAACCTCCACATTTTAAGGAAGTTATCTTTTAGAGAAAGTCCTAATGTGACATATTGGTCTAGGTTCAATATTTCTTTCTCCTTTGTCATAATCTCACTCTGAATTTCGTCCCTTTCACTCTCCAACTTCTCTAACTGTTTGCTGCATATTTCCGTTATTTTTGGACTAGTGGAAGTTGCCAAGTTGTATTCGATTTTTTCGATTTCTGTTTTTTTATGTGCAAGAGTCGTTTTGAGTTGAGAAACGACTTCCCGACCATTCACGTTGAGAATCGGGAAAGCAGTCATTAACTGTGTCTTCAACGCTTCAGTAAAATCTTCTGGCATTGAGATACTATCCATCCATTCTTCAAAGGCAGCATTCGCTCGTTTGGTTGATATGTTGCATCGGCAGTTCTTATGACTGCAAACATAGTAGCCGATATTTCGACCGTATTTTTTCCGCATCTTAGTGCTTAAAGAGGCTGTCATATTATGCCCGCAAACGGGACATCTTAGCGAACCGAGGAGCGGAGCGTACTCTTTGTCCAATTTCGTCTCATAGCCTCTCGTATGGGCTTTTAACACAATGTTATTAACCTTCAAAAATGTTTCTAAAGATACCAGTGGTTCATGAGGCCCTTTTACCAAATCTCCTTCAAGAAACGGGTGCGAAAAATAACCTGCGTAGAAAATATTGCGAAAAATGCTGGACCACCTCTGCTTGTATAAGTCAAGACCCATGGCTTTCATTCGTACTCTGATTTCTTCATTTGTCAAGTTTTCATTCGCTTTCATTTGGAATGCTTTCCTGATCAATTTACCTTCTTTATTGATAGTGATAGTCTGGTGAGTACGCGTAGTCTTCATATCATATCCTCTCGGTGGGGCTTGTATCCATCGCCCATTTCGCAGAGCTCTGGCTCCGTTGTCTTTCACTGCCTGAGATTTGATCGTGTTGTCATGCTCTGCCATTAGTAGTTCCATTCTCTGCATCATATTACCATCGGCCGTCCGGGAGTCATACGAAGAGGTCGCCGAGAATACGGCGACCCCTTTATCTCTCAACTCATCGACAATGGAGAATGATTTAGATCCAGTTCGCGAAAAACGGCTGGTGCTATAAACAATCACTGCATCTATTCGATTTTTCTTCTCCTTGACATATTTCAACATTTCGTTGAATCGTCTCCTGTTGGCATCTGTTTTTGCACTCTCGTGCTCTCCTTCAAAACACTTAACAACCTCATAATTATTCCTTTCTGCCCACTCATAGCATCTTTCTAATTGGGTTTCGGGACTGAAGCCATCTTCTTGTTCTTTTGAGCTCACGCGCTGGTATATAACAGCTCGACCTCCCTTCTTAATTGTTTTCTTCTTGCCCTTCGTAAATGATTTGAGGGCAATATTCATTTCTTCTTGATTCATATCTTTTGTGCTATTTCAAATACTGCGATTGCGTAAAAGGCGAGGAAATCAGCCAGCTGATCCGCCTCGCTATCGGTTAGTTTTTCACAACCTTTGATTTCTCTAATCTCATCAATTGATAATTTTAATGTATCCAAAAATGCGTGTCTTTTTGGCATTATGCCACTATTATACGCTTTCGTGCCCCTGCCCGCAGATCCGGTGCCAGAGATTTAGCACAGGTAGCTTTCACCTTGACTTTCTCCAATCGAAGTAATGAATCGCAAAACTTCCCACCATCGATCAGATAAGTCATATTCTGCCCACAATTACGGCTATAGATTGTCGTTATCTGGACTTTCTCATAATCGAGTTTAATCTGCCGATTCCTGACTTGTTGCTTGATCAATGGGAGCAGCCATCTGTCTGATAATCTATAAAATACTCGTTAATACCCTGGGCGATCTTTTTCCAAACACTCGACTCTTTACTACATGCAAAACAACTGTGGGGATCGCCGTTGATTAATTCCGAGATATCAAATCTTTTTTCCTTTGCATCTCCATCTTCATTTTTGTAATCCCATACGGCATCGATAGCGTCACCAAGCCAAAAGAACATAATGCTGTCAACTACTTCATAATACCATGTGCTGTGTGCAATTCTCCACGCGTCATCGGGAGTCATACTAAAAATTCTCTTTTCCATTATTTATGATTTTTATTTATTCCAAATATACATTTCTATTTCTTTTTCCTTTTATTGGGTGATTTTTCCGAAAAGAGCAAAAAAAAACGGGCCTCTTGATCATGAGAGCCCGTTCTGTGGATCAAAGCCACAATGAAAATTGATCAACAATTCTTATGATTGATGTAAATATCAATATGCGTATGAATTATAAGAAAATTATATCAATGACAGCTTGTCTTCTGCGATACTGTTCTGCTAAATCAAATCTTGTATCCCCTCCATTATACTTTGGGCCAAATGGATTGCCGTCGTTTTCTCGGAAAAGAATGACTTATTCATTTTATCACGAGGATCGTACCAAAAAGTATGTGTGTTCTCGGTAGCTGGACAGAATGAAACGATCAGCCTGCCGCTTACATGATCAAATACCAAGGCAAAAGGGCATTTGTCTTCATATAGTCCGCAGAAAGTCTGTGTTTTATCATTATTTTTCAAGCATTGAAGAATAAAATCCATTATGCGATTAATAAAACGTCCAGTATCATAGCTATATGGTTTTTCAGGGACTTCCGTTGGAATCAGTGTATAATACCTATCCCCAACCTGCACAGTCCCCGCCGTTAAAACGGGTGGGACATAAGGAAACAGATCTTGGACGTTAACACCCAACGCCTTCGCAACTTCTTCTAATCGAGACAGGGATGGGTTCTTTTCCAGACTCCGTTTCAGATTGGATTGATCAACTCCCATCTTATCGGCGAGATCCGACAATTTCATTCCCTTATCTTGGAGGATTTGATTTATTCTTAATTCCATTTTTGCTGATTTCTAGACAAAAATAGCATTTTTAGTGAAATAACACAAAATTCATCGTTGTTTTTCGTGAGATTTAACTTCAAAAATTTGCAAATTACGTAAAATATCACTATATTAGCTTTAGAAAAAGTAATAAATGACGATATGAGTACAAGAATAACGCTTAATGGAACCAAGTGGGGCATCGAAAAGGATGTTTACGGTAGATTTATCCTTCTAATGCAAAATTTCGGCAAAGATGGTTTCCATTTTAGCGGACATTCTTTCAGCACTCGTCAGGAGCTCGATGAGTATTTGGACGAAGTTGATGAAAGAGTTCGCAACGCGGGTGCATGGAAACCCTGCACTACCGTTCCCGCAAACTATTACGGGGTAGCTGGTAGGTATTACGGAGATTAACTCAAATGTCAAAGGATATGGAAATGAATGCTATTATTGTCAGCACGAAAGAAATCCAGCGAGCGCTGGTTATCGCCGAGAGAACACACGCCACGACGCCGGAAGGGTTATTGATTGCTGGGGCAAAAGCGGCGATGGTCGATGAGTTAAAAAAGCGGATGCAGACTTCCGTTGTGGAATTCTACTTCATTAAGAAATCCACCGGAGAGCTGCGCAGGGCGTTTGGAACCACGATGCCTAGTCTTGCTGCATCCCACATTAACGGACGTGGTATTTGCCGCGACAGCGTGAATACTATTGCTTTTTGGGATGTTGAAGCCGCTGGTGAGAATAAGTGGCGCTCTTTCCGATACGAGAGCATTGTCAAAGTCTGCTAACCCAGAATCAAAGAAAAATGGCTCTAAAAAATCAGTTTACGACGGCCGATTATATTGATTGGAACGAGGCGATGAACCTTGTTCGTCGGCTTTACCGCGACAAGAATTACAGGATGTCGCTATTCGTCGGTTGCGGGTGTTTTTTTGGCTTGCGGTATTCTGATCTATCTCGCTTGACTTGGGGGCAATTGCTCTCCGAAGAAAAGATGGTGGTGTTTGAGCAGAAAACTGGCAAAAGGCGGGAAATCCGTATCAATAAAGGCTTCCAACGGCATATCAAAGACTGTAAAGACGCTCTCGAAGTTGTTGATCTTTCGGAGCCCTGTTTCATCAGTCGGGCTGGCAGCATTTACACCATTCAAGCCATGAACCGAAACCTCAAACTGATCAAGAGCAAGTACGGCCTCCACCTCAACAACTGTTCCACCCATTCTTTGAGAAAGACGTTCGGTCGGAGGGTCGTTGAAATGGCAGGAGCCGATAGTGAGATGGCTTTGATCCGTTTGTCCGAGATATTTCAACATTCCAGCGTGATGATCACCCGTAGATATCTAGGCTTACGGCAACAGGAACTTGGCGAGATTTATAATTGTCTACAGTTCTAACGAAGCGGTAGCAAAAGACTGACTTCCTGATCCAGCGAAGCCGTAGGAGAAGCAATCCTGCGGCTTTTTCATGTTACCCAATCGCAGCGCCGTCCCTTTTCTTCTGGCGTTCACTAATTACAGAAGTGAACTAGCAAAAACAGCCCATCAACGCCACATGAGGCGGTTCCAGCAGTTGAAAGTTCATTTTTAGTACAGCAACACAAAAGTGAACGCGTTATTAGGGGTGATTTCCTCTCTTAGAAGTATTGCCCTGCAGCCGTGTGATAACAGAAAAACCATCGAAGTCCGTTTGATCAAAATGGTACCTCTGATTCATCCTCCGAGGCTTCAACTATTTGTTGAATAGCAGCATTGATATCACGGACTACCAGCTCAATTGCATCGTCAATTGTTGGCAACTTGTCGAAACGTTTACATATTAGAGCTGCCTCCATGACAAGCGTTTGTTCGTTGGACAATCTTGTGTTATTCGTCCTTGCAGAAGCGATCTTATCAATAACCTGCTCGTATCTTCTTTCTAGCTCATCACCAGACATTCCCGCATGGCTTTGGAGGATAAGACTCACATCTTGGCTCCTAGCCCTCGTTGGACTATCCGAGGGAAAAATACTCTCAACGGAAATGAAAGAAGAAAAACCAATATTCGTCCCGGAACCCCCCGTGGGTTCCATCGCTCTAGGCGATTGTATTATCTCAACATTATCTTTTTCTTTTTTATTCTCATTTTCCTTTTCTTTATCATTTGCATCTTCATCTACATTTACATTAAGGGGTTTTCTTGGGGTTTCCGTCAACAGCTTGCGTTCCATGTATTCTTCCCGTGTTTCACCTTTTCTAGGACGTCCGCCTTTGGATCCATGTCCCTTCCCTTTGTTCCCGTTCTCAACGCAGCGTTGGTATCGTTCTGCTGCGGCGTTTAGATTTGGCTTTGCCATCGTCAAGATGATATTGACAAGTGGATTATTGGAACTCACATCTGTCCCGAACAATGCATAGTCCCTCAACTTCAATACGCACTCCTTGAAAGCAGCAGGTTCAAGTTGTTCTGCTGCTTCCAAGAATGATGCGTACATAACGAAACTCTGACGCTCTTTACTCTCCATGGTGCTCTGGTTTTTCCAAGACTAGATCCTTCGCAGTTATCTCTCCGGTATCAGTTGTTCCGTTCTTTGGCGGGATGGCTGCCCATGCCCGCTTCTGCCCTGCAGATATTTTCGCCCTTGTTTCAGGGCTCTTTGGTTTGTGTAGATTAGCGTTGTTTCTCAATTTCGCCTTTACGTACTCCGGCATCTCCCTGCTGGTACGTTTGTAATTAGTTGTATTCATAGATATTATACTTCTTACACTATAAATACCTACTAATTCCAGAAAGTGACGAAATCTCCATGTTTTTTATGTAAGCAACAGATTTAACGCCTAAAAATGAGGTTAAAAACAGTCGAAATCGTTGTTGAATTTTGCAGGCAGGAGTCCGTTTTTGAACAAGCAAAAAATCTGGCCAGAATTCATGCGACACACAATGGGGGGCATTCAATTAAGGGTACCCCCTAGGGATAGTTATTATCGGCTTACACTGGCCATATGGGAAAATGGGGGGAGTTTCTCCTGTTTAATAGTTGCTTACGATGAGGCGGAAAAAAAAGGAAAAAACTGTCAATCTGAGTGGGTTAATCTTGTGGAAAAGACGCATTTTAAAACAATGTTTATCCTTAATACTCTTTTTTTTCGACATAATCGGCAAAAAATATTTAAATTTGAATGATCAAGAAAACCCTATTTATTTGCAACCAAACTATTTGTGCTGGGCTCTATGTGTTGTGATACAAAGCCTATAGTAATTGCTAAAAACAAGAAAGCAATCTCTTCTGCTTCACCTGAAGAGAACATTCTTTTTGCTCTTGACGTTGAGAAAGTCTTAGATAATCTTCCCGAGGAGCCATTGTTTGATTTAGTTGTGACTTCACCTCCTTATGATATTGGAAAGGAGTATGAAAAAAGAATGCCTCTGTCTGAGTATGTTGAATGGCAAAGACGCATAATCAATAAAATCTATCCCCGTCTTAAGCCAAAAGGTAGTATTTGCTGGGAAGTTGGAAACTATATTAATAACGGGGAGATAGCTCCTCTTGACATAGAATTGGCTCCGATTTTCAAGGAGTTAAATATGCAGTTGAGGAATCGAATCGTTTGGCATTTTGGTCATGGGCTTCATTCAAAAAAGAGATTTAGTGGCCGATATGAAGTAATCATGTGGTATACAAAGCAAGATGATTACGTCTTCAACCTTGATGCCGTTAGGATTCCCTCAAAGTACCCGGGCAAGCGTTTTTTCAAAGGCCCTAATAAAGGGAAATTATCTGGTAATCCTCTTGGTAAGAATCCAGAAGATGTTTGGGAGATTCCAAATGTTAAGAGTAATCATATAGAGAAAACCATTCATCCTTGTCAGTTTCCTGTTGCCCTTATTGAACGTCTTGTGCTCTCTATGACTGATCCAGGTGGATTGGTCTTTGATCCATTTGCAGGTGTCGCATCCTCCGGCGTGGCAGCTATTGCAAATGGAAGGTTTTTTTGGGGGTGTGAGATAGTCCCAGACTATATTATGGTCGGGAAACAACGTCTTGAGGATACCCTAGAAGGGACGATTAAGTATCGTCCTGCCGATAAGCCTCTTTACGATCCTTCCCAAAGCAAGTTATCCGAAATCCCAGAAGAGTGGAAGTAGTAGTCTTATGAATATTTTGATCAATAGCCATAGAAACGGAAAAGACATTATCTCAGATTCTCTTATCTCTGACATTCGAGAGGCCTTCTCAAAAATTGAAAGGAAGGTTGAACGATATGAAATAAGCGATATCCGACAAGATGTTTTGGAAGATCTTCAGCTTAAGGGATGGTCTGATAAACTGCTATTAGCCCGTGGTTCGAATATCAGCATTACTGCGAAAAAAAATGATGTTGGTCTTTGTATGCAGACAGGAAATGTTAGCCGAGTTTATGCGGATTTGATGAAGCTTCAGACCCTTTTTGTAAATGATCGGATCAAAGCTGGTATTATTATCGTCGCGACTAACGAATGTGCAAAACAGTACACGTGTAATGCTGCTACGTATGAAAGATTAGTTAGAGAATTGGAAATATTCAGTCAGGTAATAACGATGCCTCTTGTTATAATTGGCTTTTATAATTGATGTCAATGGATACCGTAACGTTCAACACTTTTGGATTTCCGCTGATCCAGCGAAAAGAAGAGATTGCCCAAAAAATACAATCCCCGGAATCTCATTATACGATGGAGATTATGGGGCGAAGAAAAAGCCTCCCTGTGATCTCAGTTCGCATCGAGTTTCCTGTTTACAGATTGGCGAATGGTAGGACAAGAAGTGCTCAACTAGAATACCTTACTCTCAATAAGGATGTCCCTCGCGATCTGTTTACAGCCGATAATGACTCCTATGATGCACAGAAGGCACAGCACGAGATACTTAAAGACCTCGTTCGAGACGAAGATTTATTGTCTAGCTTTCAAAGTGGTGAGTTGGAGCAGGTGGATCCGATTTTGTGCACAAATACCGGAGTCGTCGTAAATGGAAATAGGCGTTTATGCGCTTGGAGGATGCTATATTATAGCGACAAAACAAGGTATAAATCCTTCGAAACTATTCTGATTGCAGTTTTGCCAGAGATGGATGAGAAGGGTATTTTGGATATTGAGAAAAAACTTCAGATACTCAAGCCATTAAGAGCAGAGTACCGTTGGCATACTAAGGCATTAATGGCAGAGATAGATCTTCAACAAGGTCAAAAAGATGCAACGGAAGTAGCCAAGTCTTTTGACATGACGAAGAAGAAACTACTCGAATTGATTGAAGCTCGTAGAATTGCAAAATTGTATCTTGATAAGATCGGTCATCCAGATGAATGGTCACGTCTAGATAAGTCGCAGTATGCTTTTGAGGCCATTGTTACAGGAGGGAAAAAAATCAATGATACAAATCAGAAGGAACTATTTCAGAAGTATGCTTTTGATCTTATTACGAAGAGTCTTGAGGCTCCCGAAGGTGCCCCAGGGGATCGACTATACAAAAGTATAGGAGATTATGCGGAAGAGATTGGTGTTATTGCCGAGTCTATGGCCCAGGAAATCGCGAGCCCTTCAGAAGAATCAGATTCCTCTCAAAAAGATGATTCTCCAAGTGAAATACCAGGGGAATCTAAACCTGATACGTCTCAAGAATCAGAAGATATTGATCCCGTGTTATTATTATCTGGCGATGAAGTAGCTAAGCCGGATCCCGCAAGTATAGTTTCTGCAGCGATTGAAAGAGGTGCCGAGATTCAGCACGATAGAATTCGGGCAATAATCGATGCTCATAAAGCATTAAAGAATGAGAAAAACCGTGCTTTTTTCCTCACTGGGCGTCTCTCAAAAATAGTGTCTGATCTGGATTTTGCAATTAACAATGGACTTGATGAGAACACGAATACTGAAGGTATTCCTAACCATCTTGACGAAATTCAGAAAAAGATTGATTACATCAGGAAATGGCTTGCAGATAAAAGATGAGATTATCCATTGATTACGATCCCTATTATCGATATGCTACGATTTTTCCCATTGAAAAGGATGAGTGGCATTGGAATGTCGTAACCAGTCTCTTGTATGAAAAGACAGTTGGCATCAGACAGGATGGGGATAAATTACTCATTCCAATCAATCGTTTTATTGAGATACGATCTTTGCTGGCTAATTACGCTGTAAACCATAATATTAAGATACAACTCTCAGAGGCAATAAAGGTTTTCCTAAAGCAAGCGAATGAGCAGTCATACAATACAGCGATCCATAAGAATCCTTTTTCTTCGGAGTATATTCGTGAAGCGTTGAAAAGGGCTGGGTTCCATCGGGAACTAACGAAGAATCAACTCAATAATCTTTGTAAATTAGGACCTTTACCTGCAGGTGCGACTTTTTCAGTTCCAGGAGCAGGAAAAACAACGGAAGCTCTGGCATATTTCTTTTTGAATGCTCTCCCTACAGACAAGTTGCTTGTTGTTGCACCCAAAAATGCTTTCGGAGCTTGGGACGAACAGTTATTTGAATGTTGCCAAGATAACTCCATTGGTTTTGTTCGCTTGAGAGGGGGAGAGATGGCCATTCGGCTGGCGCTCAGGAATAATCCGCGCTTTGCAATTATCACATACCAACAGTATCCACGTGTTTCAGATATTATAAATGATTATTTGGATAGGAACGAAGTTTTTATGTTCCTTGACGAAAGTCATAGGATTAAAAGCGGAGCAAGTGGAATTAGTGCTGAGGCTATCTTGAGATCATCCTTTTTGCCAAAGAGAAAATTGATAATGAGCGGTACTCCAATGCCTCAGAGCATCAAGGATATCTTACCTCAATTCTCTTTTCTTTATCCTGATAAAGGTGTTGATGAGTCTACAGCAATAGGTCTTATTCAACCTATCTATGTGAGGACAACAAGCGGGCAGCTTGGCATCCCAGCCGTAGAACACAGACTGATTAAATTGCAGATGGGCCCTCTCCAATCTGAAATATACCAGTCCATCAAATCCGAAACGAAGCGTCAATTAATTCCATTGCTTTCTGATCTTTCTAAGGCTTCTTTAAGAGAGATTAATAAGAAGATTATGAAAGTGATGCAGTTCGTTTCTAACCCGGCTCTTCTGGCAAGAGATATTGATTATATCTTTGATCAAGAATTAGGAGACTTGTTGGCAAAAGATATTGGACCAAAAATAGATTATGCTTGTAAGAGAGCGAGAGAACTCGCAAGTGATGGGAAAAAGGTTATTATCTGGTCTCAATTTGTTGAGAATGTAGAACTGATTGCTGGCCGGTTGAAAGATATAGGTGCCGACTTTATTCATGGTGGAGTCGATGCTGGGAACGAGGATGAGGATGATACTCGAGAATGGAAAATCAAGGAGTTCCATCAGAATCCAAACAAAATGGTTCTGGTAGCCAACCCCGCAGCTGCTTCAGAAGGGATTAGTTTACATAAGGTCTGTCAATATGCGATTTACGTAGATCGCTCGTTTAATGCGGCTCATTATCTTCAATCCGAAGATAGGATACATAGATTAGGGCTGCAACCAGATCAAACACCAATTGTTGAGATCATTGAATGCGAAAACAGTATTGATGAAGTCGTTCAAACTACACTGGAGAGAAAGGTCGCTGTCATGTCACGAGCGTTGAACGATTACTCTCTTGATATAGGTACGGTTCAATACGATGTGGACTACGAACCAGATGTGGATATGATTTCTGAATCAGATATTGAATCCATACAAAGGTATTTTAACGACATCTCACTATGAAAAGTTATATTTCCATAGGAAGGTTGTCGGAGACACTTTTGCTCCTTGCTTCAATTAAGACTTACCAATGTAAGACCTTTACTGAGGTCGACCATTTGACCGTTTGTTACGGAATCAATAAAAGAGCCGCTTTTGACTTTGCCATTCAATGTCAATGGATTGAGGAAAACAGTGTCGGTATTGAGTTCACCAAACACGGGGAAGATATTATTTCATCTTTTAAAGGTACAAGTATCTCTTTAGATTTATGGAGGATAGCTTTGTATGATTATATCTCTGTGTGTCGTCCTGCATGGTCAAATATGATTCCATATGGTCGCAAGGAGGTTTATCTATTTATGACAAATGATGAAAAGAGATGCTTTACTGAAGCAGGACTAATGGATTCCACTGACGATGTTGTTGTAAGATGGTGGGATCGTGTAGCGATGCTTTTTCGAGACGAAAAACAAGATACCATAGAAGATATCGGTCGTGATGGCGAGCGGAGGACTATGGCATATGAGGAATCAAGAACAAATGCTCGGCCACACTGGGAATCTCTTGACAGCAACTATTCTGGTTATGATATTATGTCAAAAAGAGATAAAGGATCTGAAGAATCAATCTTGATAGAAGTCAAGAGTTCTCAGAAGAACCTTAGTGAAGCAAAAATGATCATTACCAGGAATGAGTGGGATGTCGCAGTTTGTGGATACAACATTAATCGATATTTCTTTTATCTATGGCTTTTGGGGAAAAAAGAAAGATTAGCCATTATTCCCGCATATCTCATGAAGAAGCATATCCCCAATGATATTGGAGGAGGGCGTTGGAAGGAAACGGAAGTCCCCTTTTCTCTTTTCGAGGATGAGTTTATAGAGTGTTGATCTGATCGTGAAAGCTGGCTGCTTTAATTACTAATCCAGTAATCATCCAACACATATAAATCAGCTTTGGCTCGCGTCATTGCCGTATATACCCACTGATAAGCATAACTTCGAGGGTTGTTATATGGTAGCCCCCGTGGAATTATCAAAAAAACCTTCTCCCATTCTCCGCCCTGTGACTTATGACAAGTTAAAGCGTACCCGAATACACATCGTAGTGCATTTAAGTAAGCATCGTTCATCATCCCCTCTTTGTACTTCTGGCTCCGTTGTTTGATGCCCTTCTCTCTCATCCTCTCATGATAATCTATGAAAAGATGAGTCTGCTGATCCTGGCTGATGTTTGTGTTGCCCGAATACATGATATCTTCGATAAGTAATTGTCCGAACGTACAATGCGTTGCAAGCGATTCAACCTCAACATAGACGAATGATAAGCCTGCTCTTTTTTCTCGCCGCCCTATCTGGTTTACTTTTACTAGATCACCGTTCATCAACCCAGAAACAAGATTATTCTGAGTAACAAGGAGCAAGTCTCCGATGCATAAGGTCCTTTCAGTGAAGCCGATGGCTGGTCTGATAATGTTTGATAATGAAGTGACTGTCTTATTTGACATCACTATCATAGTCGCATTTGAATAGTCGCGCTTCTTAATGCAGTCAATATACATATTCAACATCTCGAACTCATTCTGTAGGATGTGAATATGATTATAGCCTCGAAATGGGAACTTGGCTATTGGCCCATCCGGAGGATTTTGGTACATTTTCCGTATTCTGGATGCTGAACTAGTAATGTCATTACCAGCTGCCTGGCGAACAACCTCTGTTAATTCCGATTCGTCACTATCCAAGCTAAAGGTCGCTTCAATGTATGATTTGCTCAGTGCAGGAGAAAAAGATTGATTAACAGGAGGGAGTTGACAAGCATCACCGATGAAAATGTATTTCCCTTTTTTATCATATTCGAATAAATCACGCAATAGCCTTCCATCTGTTCCATATTCTGCTTGAGAGATGGAACGATCCTTAGCATCAGAAACCATTGACGATTCATCGATAACATATACTGTATTTGGGGAATCTTCGTCTCTGTGAGATAGTGAAAAACGGAGCTTAATTCCATTGCTAGTGGCGATCTCATTATTACCATTCTCCGTTCCGAAAAGATCAAGATCTTGATTAATATCAGAAAACGAATAAATCTGAGAATGGATCGTTCTTGCCGGAGTATAGACTTCATGTTTGTCACCGTTCTCATCCGTATAATCGTATCGTGTAGCATCACTTAATACTTTTGCAGCACGACCTGTTGAAGCCAACAATGTATAGCCAAGGTTTCGTTTTACCATCTCAGCGACGATAGCTTTTACCATGGTCGTCTTTCCGGTCCCCGCATATCCCTTTAAAATGAATACCCTTTGAGTATCAGACTCCAGAAAGGATATGATTCGATTAAGAGCGGCTTGTTGCGAATCAGTGAGAACAATACTCCCGACTGTGGTGTTGTGAGTGGGCATATTTAAGACTCTAATTCTCTATTCGCACCCCATTCCCGGATTGCTTTCCGAATTCTCTCGCAATACTCTTGGGCTTTAATTATTTGATCTTGAGAAACAAACTCCTTATTGTTATGTGCCATAGGATTCCTTATCTCAGCAAGGTACGTAAAAATAGCCGCCCAAGGTTTCTTGTCTGGACCGAAAACATTGCTAAACCAATCCCTCCACGCAGCACTAATGAATAAGTCATACATATCTGGAGTGAATGTGTAATCTATCAAATTACTACTCGCTCCTGGGAAAAGCTTCTGATTCTTAGCTCTTGTACTTTTCAGTTTATTGAAGCGTTCACTCCATGATTTATTACCGCCATACTGAGCCTCGACCTCATTCTCCCAATCATGCCCGAATACTTCTTCAACATAAACCTTAATGAGCCCCCGCACTGTCTTTTCTGTATCGGTCCACAGCGGCCAATAGTCAATATCAGCTATAAAATTCTGCTCGAAGACATTTGTAAAGAAATCAGAGAAACACACATATGACTTCCCTTGATATGTCGACCCCACGAGATGGCCCAAAACATTATACTTTTCGTCGTTATTTACAACCTTTAAGAAGTTGTATTTTAATAATTTTTCTTCTTCGATTTTTGTGACATCATACGCTGGCCCTAGAACAAGTTGTATCGCTTTATTCAGAAGATCTTCATTGCGAAGAGTATCTTGAATTGTGTTGAAATGATTAAGCAAATTAAGGCGAATCTCTTCAAGAATCAACGATTCGTCCGCTTGCTCAACAAGCCCCCGTTGGAAACAGAAATCATTAAAATAGTCCAAAAGAAAAGGATGTCGTCCAACAAAGAAATCAGCCATTTGCTTATACTCGGCACTTGGTGCAAAGAATGTTGAAACACGTTTCCAGTACTTTTCCATAGAACTATCATCATAAACGCCAAGACGGATCTCGCTAAACGTTCCATAAAAGTTAGAAATCGCTCCATTTTTAGCCTCGATTTCCTGAATGGTTTTACGCGAACAGGTTACTAAGCAGATTTTGGTCTCAGGATTATATGATAATTCCCGAAGTGTCTGGAAGTTGGCGAGAGTGAAAAAAAACTGGACACTATCAAATTCATCTAAAATATAAATGACTTTGAACCCAAGCTTTTTTATTAGTTTAAAATACTTTTGAACTGCCAGTGTGAAATCGGTGATATCTCCATCTTCCCGTATTGATCTTAAAATCTTTTCTCCATATTTAAGATACCGTTCATCTTCACAGACAAAACCCATTTCGTCATCTAAAAGAAAGATCATTTGACGAAAGAAAGAAACAGAATCTTCACAACTTCCTGTTTGGAAGTAAACAGGGATTGTTTTCTCTTTAAGGAGAGACTCTTTCTTCTCCATAATTCCTTCCCAGGCAAGACTCGATTTACCTATGCGTGGTAACCCCATAATTGCAAGGTTGCCATAATTCTCGCCTAGAACTCTTTGTTTCAGACAATTGAGTTCTTTATCTCTTCCTATGAAACGATCGCCTCGAACTATACTACCGTAGTCGGCAAAAGGGTTTAATGATTCAAAAGCCATTCTTGGAATAATTTAACCTGGATTTTATATGTCGCTTCTCCTCGCTTTTCAAGAACTTCTCGATCAACAAGATGCTTTAAAATTTCATCCTCTCGTTCTTTATTGTCTAAGGCGTTGAGGTCTGATCGGTTACAGAAGCCGATGTTTTTCGAAGCAATCGCGATTTCGCGTAAAACTGTCCGGATCTCGTTTTCAGGATACTCTTGCAAATCCTCTTTTTCTCCTGCGCGAATAAGATTATCAAATTTATCCTCTTCAAGCGCCTGGTCGCCAACAATAAAGGAGTGAGCGACATCATTAACATCTGCTTCGGTGACGGTTATTGACTTGTTGTTGTTCATATAATCAACAAGTCGAGCACAGAATATCTGAATGTAATACGGGTTACGTGATGTATACTCGATAATGCGGCTAACAGCTTCACCAATATATCGGCTATCTCCGTCTTCGTTTAGAATAGGTTTCTCAATCAGTTCCCTGGCTGGCTCTTCTTGGAGATATGTTAATCGAATATCTTGGATTACACCAAAAGCATTTCGAGCATAATCCTCTTTCTTAAATGATGGCACAACATCTTGGCCAACCAATACGACGGAGAACTGTGCCCTTTCATTCTGAGTGACGGCTTTCCATTGCTTCATGATAGACGGAGAAAGATGCCCTTCTTTTATCTCAGTATACAGATAAGTGAACTCGTCTATCATTACGACTAGATTCTTATCCTCCCAGCCAGGAGTATTCTTGCATACTCGTTTAAACCGCACCATGTATGCGGTAAAAGTATTGAGCGGGTTGTACTCATCCTCTGCTTTGAAATCCGATATTTTGGGAATATCAAATTGGGGGACATTTATCCCATCGAATTCCAGCCCTTCAAGTTCCGCCTTAATTGAACTTAATATCTTATAATAGAACGTGGCCTCTGTCAAATTCTGAATAATATCTCCTAGACTGAAAAACACACAGAAGGTCTTTCCCGTCTCCTGTAATTGTTTTTTGAGGTGAAGCATGACAGAAGATTTACCGCAGCGCTTCTGTCCATAAATGATAATCTGTTTTGATGGAGATTTTATAATAGCATCAACAATGTTGGAAATGAATGCTTCTCTTCCGAAGAACATCTTCGATGTGATTGGAACAGGTCCTCCATCTGCGACTGGAGAATACGGATTCTCGATAGGCTTAAACTCTTCAGTTGAATAGAGTTTGAGTGACAACAGAGCTTTCTTTTCTTCCGAACTATCTCCATTTTTATAATTACATATCGCATTGATGGCTGTTGCCTTATTCTTAATGACACTTGGCCCGACCTTGACTCTCAGTTTAAAGATCTGAGAATCCCCTCCCTCTAATGCGTTGTAAGACACATTCTCTGATGGCAAAAATGTCACTTCATCAGAGGACTCAATCTTCACAGAAACTTCCCGAATAGGAGAAGAGTCTTTATGATTAGAGACTAAAATCTGTAGACGAATAGAATTACCATCCTCAATGACGGTCTCGCCAGACAATAGCGTGATAGTTATCTTAGGAGCACTGGCCTTAATGACGTCGTTGAACGAATTAGAGAGCATATTTTGTACCAACGATAATAATGGCATTATTCCCTCAAATGACATTTTCGTTGGACCTTCTTTAATCTCATCTAATAACTGCTGTATTTGACCTTGTGCATTATGATAGTTAGATTCTTTATTCCTATACCCTGATGACTTAATATAGTTGTCTATCGCAGGAGCAATATTACGAATAATGCTGTTGATTCTGTTTGTATCTAGCGGGCAGAACCATTCTTTTTTTATTGTTTGCAGATTATAAAGAGAGAGTGTCAATGCTTCAATACTAGACACATCAGCTAACGACTTGATTGACGTCAATGTTTGCTTATAAGATCGCAATCGGATATCACGGGCTTTGTTCCAAGCATCCACAAACTGTTCCTGTGAACAGTTAGGCTTAACTTCAACTTCAAAATACTTTAACGCAGAGATAGCTTTGTCTCGGTACTTCTTTTCGGAGTATAATTTAGAGACAATTTGTGCCGATATTTCTCTATTATAAAGAATCATCGACAAGATGCTATCCCATTTCTTCGTATCAAAACCATTGGCAACAATGGCATCGATAGTCTCATCGATAGTCAGTTTTCGCTTGGATGCGGACATTAAATCGGCATTAGTATAGATATGAGTCGATAAGTATGCGGAAATCTGACTCTTTATCTCTTTGTAGTTTTCTTCAAGAGCAAATGCTTCGTTATAATAGAAACGAGCTATATCCATTGGACTAAAATCTGAAATATGATTGAAAGCCATGGATATACAATACCTCGCCATTTCGGAACGTAGTTTAACAATGTTATCCGGTTCAAGCTCAAGCATGAGTTTTCCTTCGGTTAACAAATATTTAGCCCGTTCTCTCGGTCTTGTCTTACCAACGTTTTCGATTAGTTTTCTGATTCCTAACAGTGATAACTTATTAAAGTCGCCGGCCTCAATAACAGGGGCAGGAATACCACTATACTCCGTATATGAGTCAAGAGTTTGCTGAATAAATGGGCTCAATCCCATTGATAAAGACTCGAATTCTGTGGCAGAGAAAATGGATTCAATGTCATCAGATTCATCATAACCTTCATCGATTATAGCTTTAAGCTTAATTGCCGCCAGGTAATTAGGGTCTTCGTCCAAACAGTCCTGAATAATACTTAAAGCATTTTCAAAATCGTGTTCTTGCACATAAGCAGCAGCCTTCTTACTCATTAAGATCAACCACTGTTTGCGATTTCTTGAGACCTCGGGTTCATCCAATAGCTTATCGACCGTAAGATGGAAATTATCAAAGTCTTTCAGAGAATAATAAACGCCTTCAAGAAAATTCAAAGAAGAAAGAGTCTTACTAAGCTTTGAAACATGATCAGCTAAAAAACCTATCGCCTTCCCTCGAATAACTTCTTGTTTAGCAACATCAGTTTCGGCTTTATACATTGCAGTATAAAGTGATGTCACGTCTTTAATAGCACTATCAACACGAATTCCCTGAGAGATAGCCTTTAAGTAGAATTCGATTGCTCGTTCATAGTCTTTATTCTTGTGATACTCTTTTGCTTGTGAATATGCATTTGAATAATCACGACCATATTTTTGAGAAGAAGGGATATTACGTAAAATGACCTTCTTTAGAGCATCTGCATCAAAATTATCAGGATATTCCGCTAGAATATGATCAACGATGGCAAGTGCTGATTTGTGGCTCCCAGAATTCGACAGCTCATTAGCCATAGTAAGTAGCTCTGCGACTTTCAACGGTCTATGAATGTACCAAGCTTGATCTCCAGAAGGAAAACACTCTAAAGTATATACAATCGCGGAATGCTCATTCAAGCTTTCTTTAAGAGAAGAGTCTATAATTTGATTCATACTGAAATATACGGTGGCTTTACTAGAGTAGTTCTTAATAAATCCAAAGTTCCGTTCAGTATTCAAGTAAGTGATCTCTCCAAGAGCTGGAACAACCCTCTGGTTCTCTCGTAGATGCTCATCTTCGACAAGCACTGCCAGTGCACTTAGATCTCCTTTAATAGTGATGCCCTTCTTAAACTCGGACTTGCCTGTGGTGGAAGTGTCGATCTTTGGAGAAACTGTATCCTTGGGCCCTTTGATAACATCAGATGTTGTGGATTCACTAATTGTTGTCCTTGAAATACGATTCTTTTTGGCAAATCTTGGATCAATTCGGGCTAATTCGGCAAGAGGAATCTTGTCGCCAGCTTTATACTTTGCCCCAGCAGAAGTAGTGACAGAATGCTTATCCTCATCTGCATTTTGACTCTTTATCTCGTTTGAAGCATCTTTTTGTGATGCTGTTACTTCATTCTGTGCCGGCGATTCAAGTTTCTGGGTGGAAATAGTCGGGGTGGTCTCCTTTGATGAGCCTGCTTCTGCTACTTCTTCAAAAAAGTTGATATCTTCTCCTTTAATACCACACAAGCGACCGTCTTGCTGTTTCAATGCAATAGATTCCTTATTCATAAAGGCTATGACACCAGTATATGAACCACTCTTGCAGTGAAGCGTAATCGAATCGCCAACTTTGAACTGGCTTAATATAAAATCGAACATATTCGAGAGGTTATCAAATCACAACTAACAAAGATAATATTTTCTTCTAAACAGAAAATAGGATGTGATCCGTTTATTTGAAACAACAGGCAATCCCGTAGATAATAAGGAGTAAAAATAACTTACAGATATCCTGGCGCTTTAATTAATTATTACTATAATTGTATCAATAACTAGTTATTTGTCCGCTATGCCTAGAGTTAGCAAGATAAAATACGATCCCTCCTTATCGGTAGAGAGGAACGCATTGAAAAACGATTGTTCAGTTGCTGCTATTCGTGCATATATTGGAAGAAATAATGTGGATCGGCGACTTGAACGCAAACAGAACATCATTGCAAAATGTCGCAGTTATCTGAAGAAGCATCCTGGCTCGTCTAAAAAGGAGATTCATGAAGCCACCGGCATCGGATTATCAACGATTAGCAAGTATTGGCTGTATATATCTACCAATGCACAGTTGACGGCTTTTAATACAAATAAAAGAGCAAAAATCATCAAGAAGTACGAAGATACTCTTTCCAATATTCCGATCGAAGAGATTGTCCGTTTTTATAATGCATCAACATCTAGAAAAGACAAACCTGTAGATCAAAACAGAAAAGAGCTCTGGAGTGATCTCATGGAAACCGTCCCTGAGATGTTTCATAAGGCAGACGAAACAGATGTATCAGATATTCGTTCTTTTTTATTTGAAAAACCGGAGTTGCCAATGCTATTTATCGGAAGTGGCGGGCAGAACGGATCCGTACCAGCATTTCTCTATGGATTGAACAAAGGCATTGGGTTAGCACTTACTCCGCTTCAGTTTTCGTCTTTATCAGATGATGCTGTCAGGAGTTCAAGAATAATGTTGCTATCTAAAAGTGGGAAAAATGACGACATCAGATATGCATCAAGGCGAGCGGTACAACTTAATCCTGAGAATACAGCGTGTTTAACTCTCAAAGACACACCTAAAAATAATCTTCTAAAGAACTTGAGAGGGACGTCTGCAAGGATTTTTTTATATGAACAAATAGAATTAAAACAAGGGTTTACAAGTGTTTGTAGCAGATTCTACAATTATGGACTCTTTTTCAAAGCTTTTACTGGTGCAGATTCCATTTCAGACATGGTAGATGTTAACCTATCCCCGGAGCATAGTTTCAAAGTAGAATTAAACAAAGTTCTAAATGAGCCTGTTGATCTTGAAAAAGTAGAGCATCTATGCATCCTTTACGGGGGAATTGGTGAACCTGTTGCACAAGACTTTGAAAGCGTTATGGTGGAAAGTGGGCTGGCGTCTGTGCAGGTATGTGATTACAGAAACTATTGCCATGGACGCTTCATTTTTCCGACTAATCATACAAAAAACCTGAAGGAACCGAGGTTTAACACCAATGTCGCGATGGTGTTGCTTGTTTCCCCAAGAGAAAAGGAACTTGCGCTTCAGATCAGAGAGTTTGCTGTTCCGAAAAGAACACCAGTCATCACCATTGAAACAGAACAGGACAATGCCGTTGGTTTAATTGATATGCTGATAAAAACCAACGTCTTTGTCGGCTTCTTTGGAGAACAGGTTAAACGCATCAATCCTTATTCGCCACCAAACTATCACGCTCAAGAGGTCGATAAAAGAAAACCCATCAATAATATCAAATTTGTGAATTGCCTGAAAAAAGCAGAATTGAGTTTGAATTCTTCTTCTGATGGAAATTCCGAAGGAAAATGACCCAGGTTGTTCTCCATTTAACCTCTAAATGTCAAAAAAGAATTAAGCAGCACCAAGTAAACCAAGGTGCTGCTTTTCTTTTTATTCACTCTTCAGGGCAATACCACAAGACCTTCTTCTGTCAAGGAAGTCTCTTAAGGATGCTTTCGGCCCTAGCAGAATGCTTTCGTTTCATAATTTCCGCAGCTATAAGTTTAGCAATATCAAGTTCCAAATCATACAGGTAGCCCTGATTAGCATTTCCATTACTATCAAATGAAGAGTATTTACCGCTTCGTTTTGCGATTATTGCACTTCTGATCGGATCAAGACTAAGGGGTGGAGTAATTAGCTCATATCTTGCAAGGACTTCATATCCTTCATTGTCCCATCCATTCCCATATAGTTCGCTTGGCTGTTTGGACTTGAACGTGTCGCATAAAGCCTCACTTATGGCATAAATGCCGTTGCTATAATTAAAAATGATATCTCCTTTGTGAATCTCTGTCATCTTTTCGTGGTGGCATATGCCCGATTGAGGTGCCCATAGATAGCCTCCCTCATACTCGCTTTTATAGGTTATGCCTTGATGAACAATGAAAATGCGA
>JAEEGL013385173.1_pt1 | contig 21330 bp, 16 predicted proteins | sample 9134231 | NCBI WGS metagenome assembly JAEEGL01 (sample SAMN16246548, study PRJNA631951) | gut metagenome | biome: gut microbiome; feature: rumen; material: fiber-attached | host: Bos | place: Iran: Karaj | collected 2018-10
GCAAGACCAGAAGCATCATCACCGGCTCTGTTGATTTTCATACCAGAAGAGAGTTTTTCCATGCTCTTTTCGGTATTAAGATCCTGAATTCCCTGGGAACGCTGAGCGAACATAGCACTCATATTGTGATTAATAACCATAATAATCTCCTTATAGTTTGGTTAATAGATAAAACACATGGTGGGCTTTCAAACCACAACGTGGTTTATCTCATGGGTTTCCACCACCCTATAGTTGATTTTCGGGTTAGCAATAAAAAAGTTTAGAAAAAAAATAAAAAATTTTATAAAAAAAATTCTGTGAGAAATATGCGTTCATGAGGGAAATAGAAGGCGTTCTTGAGGACTAAATGCATAAGGAAAACAGACATACTTCCGCTAAGGGGCGTCCGCAAACTACTGCTGAGCTTGTAAGGAAGATTTCCCTCGCTGCGCTCGGCAAGCTCAGATGTAGTTTGCAGCCACCCCTACGCTCACGTATGTCTGTTTTCAATGCCTATATATTCCAATACTAATCCACTCTTTTCCTCGTCATTTCCTTTTTTTCAAAATATCTTTTTTATATGAATATTTTTCCTGTATATCTAAACTTTTTTATTACTCCGTTTTGCCGGGGAAGTACTTATATATGTAAAAAGCTTTTGATTATTAAAAAAATAAGTCTAAGCAATAAAAAGGAATAATATAGAATTCATATTTAAAACACGAATGCATCTAAAAAACTGGCGGAAGGGGAAGACCGGAGCCAAAAACATTCTACAGTGCGGCCGCAAGGCGGCCAAGTATATAGTTCCAAGGCACTGTAGCATGTAGCAAGCTAGCTTGCGGTTTTGGATACGGGATTCCCCTGGGAGCCAGTTTTTTCTCATGAATTCATTTTTTATTATTGATGTTAACTATTAACCCGTTTTTTGTTATAGTATTAATATGAAAACAATCAAAATGCATTTTAGAAAAATCTTTTATATAAGTACTATCACCGTTTCGCTGCTCTTCAGTTCTTCTTGCTTTGCACAGTCTTCAAAAGAATCTAAGGCAACATCCTTTCAGTACATGAAAAAGCTTAATCAGGTTTTTGACTATGTTCAGCAGAACTATGTTGATGAGCTTGATCCTAAAATCCTTTATGAAGGTGCTATAAAGGGAATGCTTGATGCAATCGGGGATCCTTATACGCTTTATCTTGATCCTGATTACATGCGCGATCTTAATGATACAACTACCGGAAACTTTGGAGGTGTTGGTCTTTCTATTTCTAAGCCTATTGAATCAACCCCTCAGAAGCCTGCTTATGTTGAGGTTTCTTCTCCAATTGATGATACTCCTGGTGCAAGGGCTGGAATCCACGCTGGAGATTATATTATTGCAATTGACGGACTTCCTACACCGGAAATGACTATGAACGAGGTTTTGAGTCATCTTCGCGGCGAAATTGGAACTCCTGTTACTGTAACAATTCTGCGCGGTACAAATATGCGTTTTGATGTAAAGCTTGTACGTGCGCTTATTGAAGTTCCAACTGCAAAGTACGGAATGATTGAAGGTACAAAAATCGGTTATTGTAAGCTTATTGAATTCACTCCTGAAACTCCAAAACGTCTTCAGGATGCAATGGATCTTTTCCAGAGAAACGGCTACACAAGCATGATCATTGACCTTCGCGATAATCCGGGCGGACTCATTACAAGTGTTGTTGATGTTGCAGATAAGTTTATTGATTCTGGCTTGATTGTTTCTACAAAGAGTCGCCTTGCTTTTGAAAATCAGGAATTTACTGCAAGTCCAGATAAAACTACAGCAAAAAAGAATCTTCCTATTGTTGTGCTTATTAATCAGGGTTCAGCAAGTGCTTCAGAAATCCTTTCGGGAGCTTTGAAGGATTATCATATGGCTTATCTTGTTGGTCAGAAAACTTACGGAAAGGGCTCTGTTCAGCAGGTAATCCCTCTTAGCGATATTGATGGAATGAAGCTTACAATGGCTCGTTACTATACTCCTAGTGATGTTAATATTGATAAGATTGGAATTCCGCCTGATTATGAAATCAAAAATATTGAAACAATGACTCCTGAAGAAGAGGAAGCTTATACAAATCTTGTAAAATCAAATATCATTACAGAAACTGTTGAAAAAACTCCTAACATGAGTGAAAACGATATTGCTCTTGCTGCAAATGTAATTGCAAAGACATATCCTGTTAATGAAAGATTGCTTCGCCGCCTTATCAGAATTCAGGTTCAGAGAACTCAGGTTTCTCCTTTGTATGATTTGGATTATGATCTGCAGCTTGCAAAGGCTATCGAAATTATTCAGAGCAATAATTATAGCGACCTTATGCGCAAGACTAAAACTTTGAAGGAGCTTCAGGACGAGGCACTTTTAGCAGCAGAAACAACTAAGGAAGAAGCTGAAAAATAACAGATGAGACAGCTGATTATAGAAAAAAATCAGGATAAAAATGGTCTCGTTTTAATTGACGGTAAAGATTATCACTATCTGCGTCAGGTTCTGCGTGTAAAAGCAGGAGACATGGTAAAGCTGCGTCTGGCCGATGGTGAACTTTACAATTCCACAGTTGCAAAAATTGATGACAGCGCAAAAAAGATAACTTTGCAGATTTGTGCAGCCATTCGAGAACCTCATCAAGCCCAAGAAGAATCTGGGGTTCCTGAGCTTGTCGAAGGACCAGATATCGAATACACCCTCTTCCAGTTCATCCCAAAGCCTCAGAAGCTTGAGCTTATTGTTCGTCAGGCAACTGAATGTGGTGTAAAAAACATTGTTCCTGTAATAAGTGAATATGCCGAAAAGGGGAGTATTACAGCTCTTGCGGGTGGAAAAAAGGAAAGACTTGAACGAATTGTTAGGGAGGCACGCCAGCAAAGCGGTTCTCCAATCGATACAACAATTTTTGAACCTGTAACAGTCGAGCAGGCAATTGAATTGTGGAATAAAATAAAAGAGCAGGCAGATGGAGATGCTGTTGGGTATGTGCTTTCTGAACGAACGGTGGAGCGCCCCCTTCGACAGGCTCAGGGACCACAAACGGGACCTAAAGCTGTCTGCATTGTTTGTGGTAATGAAGGCGGAATCAGTCCTGATGAGCTTGAGCTTTTAACAAAAAAAGCACTCTTATACCCCGTACATTTTTCCGTTAATATACTTAGATGCGAAACAGCGGCTCTTTATGGAATTGCGGCTGTTCAAACAGGAATAACTGGTTTTTAGGTGGGTGATATGTCTATAGAAAGAATCAATTTATTAGGTGTTCCGGTTGATGTTTGTGGACCAGAAAATCTCGAAGCAGCAGTCCTTGAGCTTTTGGCAAAGCCTGGAACAAAGCAGATAATTTTCCTTTCAATCTGGGATTTACTAAAAGCCAGACGCAAGAATGATTTTTCGGAATGTGTTCAGAATGCTGACCTTGTTCTGCCAATTTCAAAAAGCATTTTGAAGGGGGCACGCTTTCTTAAAAAGCCTGTTCCTGTAAGATATAATCCTTTTAATGCTGTAATTCAGATTCTTGGAATTCTTGATTCTCATTATAAATCACTTTATCTTTTGGGCTCGCACAAAAAGACTCTTATGAAAGCCGAAAAGAATGTTCACGATACCTTTCCTGGTCTTAAAATTGTAGGCCGCTATGTAGGTTATTATTCAAAACAGGACGAGGATGATATTGTTCAGGCAATTTTCAAATCTCAGCCATCACTTGTTCTTGTAAGCGAAGGGATCAAAGATAAAAACTGCTGGGCTTACAAACGAAGAAACCGCTTTTCTTCAAGCATCTTCCTTTATTATAAAGATTGCTTTGGTATTTTCTCTGAGCGCATAAAACGTGTGAATGAAAAAACTTTTGACAAGGGCCACGAGGTTTTTGTTGAGGTTCTTCACAATCCTTTTAAAATCTTCCTTCTTTTTCCATATTTCTGGTATAAGACAGTGCTTTTGTGGTATAAGCTTTTCAGAAAATAGATTTAATGTGATTATACCCGGGGTTTTATACTATGAATCTTAATAATGTCGTAATCGTTCTTGATCATCCGGATGAAAGCCGGAATATAGGAGCCGCATGCCGTGCAATGGCAAATAATGACATTGCTGAATTACGCATTGTTGGCAACAAAAGCGATTACGATATTGAGCATATCCATGTTCTTGCAATTCATGCAGGAGCGATTTTTGATAATGCAAAGTTTTATTCATCAATAAAAGAAGCAACAGCCGATTGTACAGTCTGTGCAGGTACGACAAGACGAAGCGGTAAAAAAAGAGGAAAGCTTCTTTTGCCCGAAGAGTTTGCAGATCAGATGAGTCGTGTAACAGAAGAAGGCGCAAAGATTGCAGTTGTTTTTGGAAACGAACGCACTGGCCTTACAGACGACCAGCTTGAGCAGTGTACAGCGGGAATTACAATTCCTTCAAGTAATAATTTTGGTTCATTGAATCTTAGTCATGCAGTGCAGATTATAAGTTATCATCTTTTCAGGAAAAAGCTTTCGGAACGTGAAGGCGGCTATAAGGGGGTAACTCCTGTTTCGCTTGAAAGAATTTATCAGACTGTTCAGAAAGTCACAGATGATATGCAGGAAATAGGATTTTTTAAAATGCCGGGCCGTGAGGATATGGAAAATTTCTGGCGTTCTATTTTATCGCGTTCTGCAATTACAGAAAGTGAAGCGCAGTATCTTGAAAAGACCTTTTCAAAAATTGCGGGGCTTTCAAAAAAGAAAAAAAATGTGTTAGAATAGAAGCACGCGAATATAAAAATCGTTGAGGTTTGGATGAAATTCTACGGGGAACTTTTAGTTATCATTCTTTTGTTAGTTGCTAACGGACGCATTCTGTTTATTAAGAATGCAAAAAAAGATTCTCTTGTTATGCTCAGTCCGTTTGCGTTTTTCCTTGCAGTAATCCAGATTTTGAATTGGGGTGTTGATGTTGTTACAATCCTCACTCTTGTTTTGAGCATTCTTGTTCTTCTTTCAAATTTCCACGCACTGTTCAGATATTCAGAGCGATTGTACATTGACCATTACAGTATTCTTATGAAATTCTGGTCTGTTGTTACAATCCTTTTGTCGCTTGTGCTTCTTGCGGGTACAATTTATTTCAGACCGGTTGAGTATGACAGTAAAAAGCTTGGCATAACAGAAACTGTAATCCGCTATGACGGAAGCTTCCGTTCTGGTTTTGAAGAGGCCTCTAATCTTAAGGCTGCAAATCTTTTTCTTTCTGAGTTCAAGCCAGAAGGAAATGAAAATCGTTCTGTAAAGCAGGTTATTCTTTTTATTCCAGACAAGCGCGGTGATACTTTTTATTATCGCCCGTATCTTCAGCATCTGGCACGTGAAGGCTTTGTAGTTCTTTCGGCTGATTTTTTCTGCAGTGATTGTCGATGGCGTCATTCAATAGGGGATCTTAAGCTTGCAAGAAGAACTGCAATGGTTATTGATTATCTTGTTAAGCCGCAGCGTTTTATGATGCAGAAGGAATTTTATACATACAATATTCTTCAGGAATTAAAGGCAATGAATGAGCTTATTTCTGAACGATACGGTGCTGACACAAAGATTTTTATAGTTACAGATACAATGGGAACAGTTGCCGCCCAGGATTTTATGTCTAAAAATCAGGAACGTATTACTGCAATTTATGATCTTGCAACAATTCCTGAATATAAAACTCCAGGCTTTGGTGTAGTTGCACAGACAGACGGCATTCTTGCAATGATGATGAATGTCCCTCGCGATAAAGAAGGTTTTTACACAAAATACATGGTCATGCAGACAAAAAAGCAGATTATGGGAGCAAAAAAGTGGGGTCCCTGAGCTTGTCGAAGGGCACTAGGAGGCACGATGACTTTAATCGAATTCGACAATTATGTAAACTCGTTTCTTCGCAAAGAAGATTATGAAAAAGATATTTCGCTGAACGGCATTCAGATTCAAAATAGTGATCCTGCTTCAAAACCCATAAAAAAAATTGCTTTTGCTGTAGATGCCTGTGAAGCAACTGCAAAAGCCGCCGCAGAAGCTGGAGCAGATGTTCTTTTTGTTCATCATGGTTTGTTCTGGGGCCATTGTCAGACAGTAACAGGCAGTCATTACAAACGCCTTTCGACATTTATCAAAAATGATCTTGCCCTTTGCGCATATCATATTCCGCTTGATGCAAATAATCCTTATGGAAACAACTTTGGCCTTGCTGCAAAGCTTGGACTTATAAATTGTGAACAGTTTGGAAGCTGGCGTGGAATGATTCTTGGTGTAAAAGGTGAGGTTCCTTCTGAATGCACAATTGATGACCTTGTAAAAAAACTCATGCGCCCTGGAAAAGAGCCTCGCGCCATTCTTAATTTTGGAAAATCAAAAATCAAAACAATAGGGATCATAAGTGGAGGAGCCAGCGAAGACGTAGCCGACGCCGTAGAAGAAGGCCTTGACTGCTACATAACCGGCGAGTTTGCCCACGAAGACTACCACTTTGCCCAGGAAATGCAAATCAACGTAATAGCCGGCGGCCACTACGAAACAGAAACTGTAGGCGTGTCGCTTGTTATGCAGAAAGTGCAGGCAGAAACCGGGCTGGAATGTGTTTTTATAGACGAGCCTACGGGGTTGTAACTCATTTATAAATGGATTGCCGTGCTGCGCTCGCAATGACACAAATATTTATTTCTGATATAATATTCTCATGGAAAAAAACATTAAAAGTAAATTGCTTCCGCTTGTGCTTACAGTGGTGGTGATTGTTTTGGATCAGATTACAAAGGTGCTTGTGTGCCGATTTATTCCTGTAAATACAATTGGAACTCAGTTTTTGGGGGATTTTCTGCGGATAATTCATGTGCGAAATCCTGGGGTTGCATTCAGCTTTGGAGCACGATGGTCTGATGCTGTTAGACGACTTGCTTTTTCAATAATCCCTATAATTGTGCTTGGAATTGTGCTTGGAGTTTATTTTAGAAATAATGATTTTACTAAGCTTCAGCGCTGGGCAATCTGTGGAATTGTTGGCGGTGGCTTTGGTAATATTATCGATAGAGTTTTCCGTCCAGCAGGTGTTGTAGATTTTATTGATGTTAAATTCTACGGACTTTTTGGACTTGAGCGCTGGCCTACATTTAATGTTGCAGATTCTGCTGTTGTTGTATGTGGAATCCTGCTGGTGATTTCTTTTATCGTGTCAATTGTGAAAGAAAAAAAGAATGAAGAATAGATTGTCGGGTCGAGCCCGACAATGACATGGAGACTATAAATGAACGGCGAACTTGATGAATTAGACGAAAAAGAACGCGAAAAGCGTAAGAATGATCAGATTGAATATCGCACCCGACAAAAGACTTCTAACTTGTTTTTATTTATTGGAACAATTTGCGAAATTATCATTACTATGGCTTTTGTTTTATTATATTTTATTCTCGCAATTGTTATTGTTGCCAGAATCCCGGAAAGTGCACAGCAGATTACATATAATATCCTTTTGATTATTGCTTTCCTTGGAGGCCTTGTTTCGGGCTTCTTTGTATACCGCACACTCGGACGACTTGTAATTAAAAAGATGAAGCTTGAAGATAAGCTTCGCGAGGATGTTTTGAATCAGTTTAAAACACGTAAACAATTCAAGGCAGATTACGAAAAGAAACAGAACAGGTAGTTATGGAAAAATACGGAATTATTGGTGCAATGGAATCGGAAGTTCGTGAGCTTTGTGATGACCTTGCAAATAAAGAAATAATCGAATATGCAGGCCTTAAGTTTTTTACAGGAATCTTAAAGGGCAAGAATGTTGTAATTGTAAAAAGCGGAATTGGTAAAGTAAATGCTGCTTTGTGTACACAGGCGCTTATCCTTAAATTCAGCGTAACAAAAATTATAAATACAGGAATCGCTGGTGCTTTTGCAAAGGGACTTGGAGTTTTTGATTTTGTAGTTTCTACTGCAGCACTCTATCATGATTTTGATACAACAGCCTTTGGTTATAAAGCAGGCCAGGTTCCGGGAATGCCAGAAAGCTTTACTGCAGATGAAAAGCTTGTTGATTCTGCAATTACTGCTTTTGAAAAAACTGAATTTGCAAAACAGCATAAAATTATTAAAGGCATTATTGCAAGCGGTGATCAGTTTATTTCTGATTCTGGTGCAAAGAAAAAAATCCAGTCTAATTTTGAACCTGCTTGTGTAGAAATGGAAGGCTGTGCAATTGCGCATACCTGTTATTTGAACAAGGTACCATTTGTAATTGTTCGCTGTATGTCTGACATGGCCGATGAATCTGTTGAGCAGACTTATGCTTTTAATGAAGATGTTTGTGCCGATGCCTGTGCATGCTTTGTAAAACAGCTTGTTGAATTTGATTCATAAACGATTATAGAAAATCCGGAGGTTTGTATGGAAAAAAAATATAATGTAGATTCTTTTAATCTTGACCACACAAAGGTTACTGCTCCATTTGTTCGTCTTGCTGCAAAAAAGGTTGGTGAAAAAGGCGACATTGTTACAAAGTTTGATATCCGCTTTTGTCAGCCAAACAAGGAGTTTATGTCTACTGGTGCCATTCATACTCTGGAACATCTTATGGCCGAATATATCCGCGACGAAATGGAAGGCGTAATTGATCTTTCACCTATGGGCTGTAGAACAGGATTTTATTTTACAGTTTGGGGCGATCGTTCAGAAGAAGAAATTGCCGGACACATTATGAATGTTCTTAGAAAGGTTGCAGTATGGGATAAACCAGTTCCTGCAACAACAGAACAGGAATGCGGAAACTATCGCGACCATGATCTTGAAGGCGCAAAGAAATATGCTGCTGCATGGGTAGCGGGAATAGAAAAGAAGGGCTGGAACGCATTTATTTAGTAGAATATGAATATTCTTCATAAATTCAAAGAAACTGCGGTCTCTGTTCTGCCGGTAATGGCAATTGTCTTTTTGCTAGGGCTGACTATTGTACCCTTGGAGCCTTCGCTGCTTCTAAGATTTTTTATCAGCGGACTTTTACTGATTATTGGACTTACAGTTTTCTTACTTGGTGTTGACCTTGGTATTCAACCGATGGGTGAGCGTTGTGGTGCGGCTCTTACAAAAAAGAAAAGTCTTCCGCTGCTTTTAATAAGTGCTTTTGTAATTGGTTTTATTGTTACTGCTGCCGAGCCTGATATTCAGGTTTTTGGTGACCAGGTACGAGGAGTTTTTCCCTTTGTAAATAAAACTGCTTTTACTTTTGTTATTGCGGGCGGAGTTGGCATTTTTATAATGTTCGGACTTCTTCGCACTGTTACAAATCTTTCGCTTAAATGGACACTTTTTATTTCATATACAATTCTTTTTATCGTAGCATTTTTTGCCTCTGATTCTTTTATTGCAATTGGCTTTGATTCTGGTGGTGCTACAACCGGGCCAATGACTGTTCCGTTTATTATGGCATTAGGTCTTGGTGTTTCCTCTGTTCGTGCAGGTAAGGATGATAATTCTTTTGGATTAACAGGAGTTTCTTCAATAGGGCCTGTTCTTGCGGTTTTGATTTATGCGATTGTGGTGAACGTGACTGGAGGAGAAGCAGGCATTGGTGCAAGCGGCCCTTCGACAGGCTCAGGGACCGCGAATGCATTGTCCGTGGTTCCTGAGCCTGTCGAAGGACCACAACTTGCATCAATCTCGGCAATCATTCTATCTGCTCTTCACGAATCGCTTACTTCTATAGCTCCTTTGTTCGGGCTTTTTATAATCTTTCAGATTTTTCTTTTAAAGATGACTGCACGCCAGATAATCCGTATGATAATTGGTTTTGTGTACAGCTTTGTTGGACTTACTGTTTTTCTTGCAGGAGTATACGGCGGCTTTATGCAGGCAGGAAAGGTTCTTGGCGAATCGTTTGGAGCACTTGCTTTTACAAAAGGCGGAATCTGGATGTTCCTGCTCATATTAACAAGTGTGCTTCTTGGAGCAATTATTGTATGTGTTGAGCCTGCAGTATGGTGTCTTAGTGAACAGGTAGAAACTGTAAGCGGTGGTACAATCAAACGAAAGATGCTTCTTGTTTTTCTTTCAATAGGAACTTCTGTTGCAATTGGTCTTGCTATGTGGAGAGCAATTGCAGGCTTTAATATTAAATTGATTCTTGTGCCTGGTTATGTAATTTCTATGCTGCTCATGCTGTTTTGTCCTGAATTGTTTACAGGAATTGCCTTTGACTCAGGTGGTGTAGCATCTGGACCGTTGACTTCAACCTTTGTTCTTTCGTTCGCGTTAGGTGCTGCTAACAGTTCTTCTGGAAGTAATGATTCCTTTGGTGTAATTGCGCTTGTTGCCATGATGCCGCTTATTGCAATTCAGATAATGGGAATTGTTTATAAAATAAAAACCTCAAAAAATCAAAAGCAGGGAGGTCAAAGTGTATAAACTCATTACGTGCATTGTTCCTCACAATAGCGGGGAACTGATTACAAATGCCGCAAAGCAAGCGGGTGCAGGTGGTGGCACAATTATCATGGGGCGGGGAACTGCTTCTAACAGTGTTCTTCAACTGCTTGGTCTTGGTGATACTTCAAAGGATATTACCATGAACATTGTAGATGATTCTTTGGCCCCTCAGGTTTGCAAAAAAATTGAAGAAACCTGCGCAGAAAAAAAGTCACATTTTGGAGTACTTTTTACAATAAATGTTTCTGACTTTGCAAAGGCAGGAGATACAAATAAATCAAACGGAATAGCTGCTACAAAAGCAGATTTGGCAGAAGACGAAAAATCAGGAGATCAGAATATGGAAAAATATGAAGCAATAAATATCATCGTTAATAAAGGTTATGCAGAGGATGCAATGGCTGCTGCAAGAAAAGCAGGTGCCGGTGGTGGAACAATAATTGGTGCCAGGGGAACTGCAAAGGAAGGAGATTCTACCTTCTTTGGTGTAGAAATTGTTCCCGAAAAAGAAATGCTTATGATTCTTGTTCCTCAAGATAAAAAGGAAGCTGTTGTAAATGCAGTGGCTTCTTTGAGTTGTTTTGAAAAGGCTGGTAGCGGAATTATTTATTGTAATAATGTTGAAGAGTTTAAAATGCTGGGACAATAGGGCCCTTCGAGAGCCTCAGGGACCACAGGTTTACTTCACTGTAAAACTTATTTCACCAGCTTCATCCCCGCAAACTACACGGCATGTATGTTCACCTCGTTCTACAGGCAGTGAAAATACAAAAGGTCGTTCTACAGTCTGATATAGCTTATTGTCATAATAAACCTGTAGAGAATTTTCTGCCCCTCCAAATACTTCTACCGAAACTGCCTGTTTTTCCTTATGTAATTGTGAATAATAAAAGAGTGCATTATTTTTAGGCGTCTGAATATATAAAGGCGCAGTGTTGTAATTTATCTGAACATCTGGTTTTGTTGTTCGTGCCCACTGCTGATATTCTGGCGGATACAAGGCTTCTGTTTTTCCGTTGTTTTCTTTGTGCCAGGTACAGGTTTCATTTTCTTCAAGAGAATCGTTCAGACAATATTCATAAACTGTTGCAGGACAGTTTGGGCCTGCTCTCATTCCGCTGAGTGAACAGATTTTTTGTTTGGTCCAGTTCTGGGGCTCTGGGAATTCCATTTCTTTAAGCTTTTCTGGAGCAGGGGGCTTATCACCGTAAAGATAATCAAGCATTTTTCTTGCAGTCCATGCTGGCAGTGAGCTTCCTGTTTTTCCAATTACAGTCTGACCGCTGAAGTTACCCATCCATACTCCAATCGTATAATCCTTTGTTGCGCCAAGTGCAATGATATTCTGATACTGATTTGACGTTCCTGTTTTAAAAATTGCAGGGTAGGAGGTTTCGAAGGTCTGTGAATATCCAAAGCCTAAAGCACGTGCGGCCTTGTCTGAAAGAATTGAACACATAAGACGCGCTGTATCCTGTTCGTAAACTTGTGTACCGTCAAAGGCTTTTCCATCGCGTACAAAAACTGCAAACGCTGGAACAAGTTCATTTAGTGGAACTTCACCAGCACCAAGTGCAAGTCCAAGATCAGCATTTTTTCCGGTTCGCCTTAATGATTCAAAGCCAAGCTCATAAAGTTTTTCAAGGTAGTTATTAACACCTAACTTTGAAAGAATACTTACAGCCGGAACATTCAAGCTTGAAGCAAGCGCAATTCTAAAGCGCACTGGTCCGTTATATCTGTTGTTGAAGTTCGAAGGAATATAAAGTTTTTCTTCTCCAAACTCCTGTGGGATATCTGCAAGAATTGATGCGGGAGTATAAAGTGGCATTCCATCAGAAGCTTTTGTCTCAAGCGCAAGTGCATACAAAAAAGGCTTCATTGAGCTTCCCGGCTGATTATTTACTAGAACACCATCTATCTGACCGCTGTGTTCGTTGTCGAAAAACTCTGCACTTCCTACCCATGCAAGTGGCGAACCTGAATTATTGTCTATAAGTAAAAGACTTGCATTTGAAATACGGCTTCCTTGTGCCTGTAAGAGTGCATCGTTTAAAAGCTGCTGGGCATAATGCTCAAGCTCAAGGTTTATTGAAAGTGTGATTGAATTATCGGCGGAGTTGAGAGCTTGAGTGTCATATGGTCCGCTGCCATCTTGTCTTAAGTGTCTTATATAATGAGGCGCTTCATAAGGGTAAGAAAAAACTTCCTTTGGTAAAAATCCCTTAAACTCCGGCACACTGATTTTTTTATGAAAAATCCTGTTGTAAAGCTCGCAGGCACGCTCAGCACAGTTATCAGGATTTTTTATAGGGTCATAAAAGGTTGGGTTTCTTGGAATTACTGCAAGACAGCAAAGCTCCTGTGGTAAAAGCGTTTGAACTGTACGGCCATAAAAGGTTCTGGCTGCTGAAGCTAATCCTGTTGCGCCGTGACCAAAATAAAGTCCATTCAAATATGTTTCAAAAATAGTTTTCTTTGTGTGTTTTGCTTCGATTACGTTTGCATAAAAAATATCATGAAGCTTACGGTGAACAGAAAGAGTGTTGTCTTCATTAACCATTTTCACAAGCTGCATTGTAATTGTTGAACCGCCACGGACAATCTGCTTTCCGCTTGCATTCTGGAAGAACGCACTTACAAGAGCAGGGTAATCAACACCATTATGAAAATAAAAACGCTTGTCCTCTGTTTTAATGAAAACCTTTTTTATATTTTTGCTTATAAGGCTGGGATCAAGCTTTTCGCGACGCCCGCTGTTTTCAAGAGAAGTTACCTGTAAAAGCTGTCCCTGTGAGTCGTAATAAACTGTGGAATATGGACGGGAATTAAGTTCTTTAAGAGGATCTTTACGAACAAGCAGAAGTGCCAGGCGAACTGCAATATTAACTGCAATTACGCCTAGTACTACTGCTATAAGAACTTTTATTCGATGATGCATAAATATCCGTCACCGCGACCGAATGTTTCTGGTTCGTACATACATTCTGCTTGAACTGGTGGAACAGGATAAATACCTCTTCGTGCAGCTCTGAACGTAAAGTTTACAGTTGCAGTTCCAGAACTGAAGGAATCCCAGAAGAACTGTACTTCGTTATCGCGGATTGTCTTATTGCTGAGCCAGTGTCCCCAAGAAAGATTATTCTTTTCTTCTACTGTTCCTGTTGTTACGAGTGAAGAATCAAGAATCTCTGCTCCAGAAGGAATTGGGGCACGCAAAGCAAGATATTCACGCTTCTTGTGTGTTTCAACAGTTATTGAAGCTTTATAAATCTTTCCACTTGTAAGGTTCAAAAGACAATCGGCACTGTTAGATTTATTTACAACTTCTTCAGTCTCTGAATCTATGATTGTGTATGTTACTTTTACACCTTCATCACGTGCTGTAAGATTTTCATCTGGCATTGCATAACGCATTTCCATTGTGTAGTACAGGTTACCTGTACCGTCGCGCTTGAAGGTAACATCAGCTGGTGTATCTGGTGCAAGATTGCTCAGGATCTCTCCTTCAAAGGTGAGCTCAAGCTTCTTAGGCTTTGCATTTGCACCCTTGAATTCATTTGAAAGAACTTCAGAGTCATTAAGAGAAACAGTTCCCTTGTAGTTAGTGTCATCTAACTTGCGGCCTTTGATGTATGCATAAATTGCTTCAAGGACACGTGAGGTTGTTGCAGTGTTAGCCCAGTAACCATGACTTTGATTTTGCATCAATGTGTAAATGATCTTATCAATCATCTGGTCATTTGGATTAAGCTTGCAAAGAAGTTCAAGAATCAAAGCCATCTGTTCTGCATCGGAATTATACCATTCCCACATGTTGCTTCTAGATTTGCGGAGAATTGAAACAGTTCGTCCGTCAATCTGTAAGTAGTTGCGGAGTTCCTGTGCAATAGTCTGAACTTTACCGGAAGCTCCTTCAGTTTGAGCAGCAAGATAAGCCATGGCAATGAGTGCATTTGTTGAATGATTAAGGCTTCCGCGTTTGTTATACAAATCATCCAAAGTGAACATCATGTTTCGTTTACCAAGTAATGCATGAATGTAGCAGGCATATGCTCTCTGGTAGTCGTACATAATGTCTGTGTGCTCTGCAAGCTCTTTACGGATATAAGTCAAAAGATTTTCAATGTCGTATTCAAAATCCTCAGCCTTATAACCTCGTTCAAGAGCAAGCGCATAAATATATGCCATTCGTAAGCTTACATAAAGTGAAGAGTATTCTCCGCCCGGCCAGTAAGGGAAGCCTCCGTCATTAAGCTGATACATTCCCCATGACTTAAAGTAAGATTTAACTAAAGTTTCAACATCAGAAACTTGTGAGTTAAGACCGAATACATCAATATAGTCCCCAAATGCAACAAGAGGAAGAACCTTGCTAGACTGCTGTTCAAGACATCCATAAGGATATGCAAACAGATAATTTACAGAGCTTCCAAGCATACCAAGACGAGTTGCATCAATTGTGAATGATACGTCTCCGCGGGCATCCTTTGCAAAGCCTGGAATTACAAGCTGCTCTGTTGCTTTTCCAGCGGTATTTTCGTTGTTAATTGTGCCTAACGTTGCAACAGTTTCGTATGTATAAGTCTTTTCAATCTTAATAGGTGAGTTAAGCTTTTCATTAAGAATATCAGAGCTGATTGTATAAACAAGCTCTACTGTTCCCGACTTTTCGGCTCCCACATTAAAGTAGACAACTGAAGAATCTCCAGGTGCTACATAAATCTTATGCTTGCTTTCACCATCTATGAAGGCCTGTCCTGGAACAGTAATTCTTCCTTCGCGTTCATCCTGTGCTGTATTTTTTGTAGGAGTTCTTGTTGTAAGCTCAACAGTAATTTCATGTCCTTTTGCATCAAGGTTTGTTACAAGAACACCACATTCTGCAGTATCACGTTCGCGGAGCTTTCTAGGCTGTACCTGCTGAACGTTGATTGGATTTTGTACAACAAACTCATCCTCTTTAAGAGCGAACAAATCATCCTTTACACCAAATGCAGTAACGCGATAAGTTGTAAGGCTGTCTGGAACCTTGAAGGTAACAGTTGCTTTACCATTCTTGTCTGTAATTACTTCTGGTTCAAATACTGCAGTAGGTCTGAAATCCTTTCTTTCATCTTCATCCTTTTCTTCATCTGAGTCACCACCCTGCAAATCCTTAATACTGTAAGTAACAGGATCCATGAGCATTGCACGTGAGTCACCACCGCGAACTCTAAGAGGGAAGTTTGATGTTGAATAGAAATGGTCAATTGGATTTGGAACATGGTAATTGATTAAATCAAGAACACCACGATCTACAGCCATTACAGTAAGCTCTGCATTGCTCAAAGGCTTTCCACCTTTTGTTGCAGTCAATGTAAGTGTTGCAGTTTCGCCAGGTCTGTAAGAAGGCTTGTCTGATTCTACAGTAACAGAGAAGGCTCTTACATAAGGATTTACAAATACAGGAGTTACACCAAAATATCCTTTAGGCTTGTCTAAGTCTGGTTCTCCGTACTGATGTGTTGGAGCTCCCTGACGAACAGAATAAGAAGAAACTGCTACATAGAAAACAGGAACAAACTTAGAAGAAACCGGAACTTCAATTACATTTGCAGGTGAATCAAAGTGTCGTACTTCTTCAGAGAAAATTCCTTCGCGTTCAATTGTAATCAGGTAGTCACCTTCTGGAAGAGGGCTTTCCATAAGAATCTGTGCTTTGTCTCCAGGATTATACTGTGACTGCTCTGGGGTAAGATTAATTGCTTCTGAATTGTAATTATTGTAGCGGTATGATTCTCCGCCAGTTACATAGAAGCCAAGCTGAGTAATAACAGAGCCGCCTTCTTTATCTGTACCTGTAACTGTGAGAGTATACCATCCGGAATTAGTTGGAGTAAGAGAAAGAGTTCCCTTTGCAGAAGTGCCTACATTTATAGTACCTGTTGCTTCTTCGATATCCTGTCTTTCATAGCGTGTGTACAAGGTGTTGTCAACGCTCTGCTCGTGGATAACTGTCCATTCTTCACGCATGAGCTTGTATGAAAGAGATGCAACCTTCTGCATAGGATTTGTAAGAGACGTTCCTTTTACATCTGTAAGAATATATGGGAAATCAATTTTTGAGTTAGTCTTAGCAAACCCGGAAGCACCAGAGCCTCGTTTTACACCAACATAGAATTTTGCAGGGTGAACAGTAATATTTGCAGCTGTAGAAATGCGCTGATTTGAAACATCTGTTACGCTCGATTCAACTCTGTAAGAATAAGTGCTTCCGTCTGTAATTTTTTCTGATGTACATGAAAGTGAAGCTTTTCCTTCTGCACTGAGCTTTCCTTTTGAATCTGAATAATAAGTCCTGTAAGAATAAAGATTTGGACCAAAAGAGAAGCCTCTTGTTTCAACTGTATCAAAGTGAATGTCCTGTGCCTGCTTATTCCATACAGTTTTATATTCAGCGCCACTCAAAGCACCGCCTGCAAGATATTCTGCCGAAAGCTCTGCTGTAAGAGTGTCTCCGCTGTAATATGTGATTTCTGGAACTGTAATTGATGCAGTAGTTTTTACACGTTCAAATTCTGCAATCTGGAAATTGATTCTTTCTACAGAATATTGATCTGCTCCGTCTCGGTGGTATTTAATTGAATAATATCCTGGCTCCTGGTCATCAGGAATTTTGAATGAACCGTAGAAGCCACCGGAATCAGAAAGTGTGCCTGCAATTTCATCGGTAATTTTTTCGCCGTTCCACCAGCCTTCTTCAACATTGATTGTGTATGAGCCCTTGTGAACTGTAAGTGCTCCAAGAATCTGGTCACGGTCAATACCACGGTAAGTTACTGTTTCACCAGGTCTGTAAACTCCGCGGTCAACAAATATAAAGGTTCTCTGAATTGCTTTACGTGCATCGCGTCTTGAAGCTGTAGGAACTCCATCTCGCCAAGTGTTATGAGAGGTTGGAGTAAATACTGCCTTATCATCACCCTTTGTTACATATACAGTAAGGTTGTCGTTGTAAGAGTACTGGTAATTGACGTTTCGTTCATATTCTGCAATCTGCTCTTCGGTGTAATTAATAATTGCAAGACCATTTTTATCTGTCGTTCCCTGTGTAATAACATGATTAAGAGGATCATCCCTGAGCTTGCTGCATTCATTCAAAATGTAAACATCTGCATCTGCAACAGGCTTGTTTGTAGAAAGACTTCGAACCATAACAACGGCACGGTTAATTCCCATACGTGTTGTAATACCAAGATCTGTTACCTGGACTGTAAGAATGTTTTCATCTTCTTTTGTATATTCTTCGCCATCCCAATAATCAATATCCCTGTATTTTGTTTTAGCATCAAAGCGCACAAAGCCGTAGCCGTTTGTAAGATAAGGATCAAGATTAATTTCTTCAAAGTGGCGTCTGTTCTTTTCTTCATCATTAATGTAAACAGGATTTTCAAGGAAAATACCCTTGTCGCTTGTGTACAAAGGATTTTCAAAACCACGGATCATATAATAAGAATCGCTCAAAACATTCTGATGCTCATAAATCAATTTGTGAGGGAACTGAGCCTCGAGCATGCGTGCACCATAATCAAGGTAAGTAACGTATGCTTTTACAGGGCGTGTTTTGAAAGAGTAGTAGAGTGTTCCGTTTCCGTTGTTGTATAACTGACCATACTTATCTCTAAAGCCGTTTGAAACATAAAGATAATAATCAGTGTTGAGCTCAAGTGGAAGACTGTGAATTGTAAGGAAACGTCCGTTTATAATAATGTTGTCTTTTGTAAGCTTATAAACATTGCCCTGCTTGTCGTGTACAGAAACGTATTCAATAACAGACTGCTCATCAGGGATTTGTGTTAATATAACCTTAAGAGGATTTCCCATGTTTCCGTCTGTATAATCTGTGTAGTCGCTGATTTTTACACGGTCAAACGGACAGAGGGTTTTATAAGAAAAAGTTTTTGAATCATCTGAGGTGCGAAGAGTGATTTCACTGTTGTGTGGAATTCGGCCATTGATTGTTACAATAAAAGAATTTGTTGTTCCTGCTTCTTTGTTGCACTCCGGCTCGTTGTTCCAGTAGCTGAATGATTTATTTGAAAAATCAGGTTCAACATTAATTGCCGAGCTTGAGTAAAGGTTATTGCCTGCTTTAACTACAAGCTTTGCTGCAAGTGATTCTGCTTTTAAAAGATAGTTTGTTCGAACAAAAACTCTGTTTTCATATTCAGGAAGTGCACCTGTTGTGTTGTCGTAGGCGCACATGTTTTCTTTAATATAACCACCCCAGATGTTTTTGATTTTTACAGGCTCTGCGGCAGTTTTGAAAGTTGTTTCGCCTCTTATTGAATTTCCGTAAATTGATTTTAACTGAGGGTCAACCTTGATTGTGTAAACAACAGACGGATCTGCAGCTTCTTCTGCTTCAAAGCTGATGTGCTGTGTTCCGTACCAGTGGAAGGTTCCTTTAAGCGAAGGTGTAATTGAAACGATGTCTGATGTGCTTGAAGGAGCGTCCAAGGCTGCAAGTGAGCGTACAGGCTGAGAAAAAATTACATAAAACTGAGGATATCTTGCTTCTGATACAACGCTTGTCTTTGGACCCCAGTCTTCTACTTTAAGCTCAAGACCCGAAAGCTCTTCGTCGTCAGTCTGCTTTTTTTCTGGAGTGTAAACATTCATCTTTTTGCGCTCAGAAGAATATTTGATTTTGTATTCATCAAGCTTGCGTGTTTTTGGAATTACAGAAGTTGATTCCTTATCTTTTTTAGATTTCTTTTCTTTTGCTTTTGAGTCATCAGCCTGGCCCTGAATATCCTCTGGAACTTCTACAGAATAATCAAGATTGAAGTATGAAGACATTGAGTTAAAGGTTGCTTTTCCTTCACTTGCAGAAATCTGGAAGGCTTGAGAAGATTTTACTTTACCATTGCCTTTAATATTGAAGGTTGCTTCACCATTAGTTGATGAACCTTCAGTTTTTTTGCTGCAGGAAGCAAATCCAAAGAAGGCAAAAATCAGTGATGCTGCAAAAAGGGTTATAGCTGTATGTTTTGGGAATCCGAATTTTTTCATTTTTCAACTCCTGTTGTCTGATTGCTTGTTATATTTTTAGCAGTCCATTTTAAAACTGCCAGTGCATATTTCATTTGATTCTCGGGCATGAAGATATAATATTTTTTTTCTGCTTCGTTTTGTCTTGTGCCTATTGTCATTACTGTTGATGTTGTTTCAGAAACAGAAAAAACTGCATCAACCGGAACCTCAACATTTTCGGAAAGGTTCATAATAGCAACACGCTGATTTGTAATTACAAAGTTGCCTTCGTTTCCCTTCTGGATTGTTTCTGTTGCAAAATTGATTTTTTCACCTTCGTTCAAATCAAGTCGCAGAAAGTGAACCATTGGCATTTTGGAATTTTCATTCAACGGTAGCTTATATTTATTTGTATCAACATAAGGATTTTCGTATTTTGATTTTCCCTTTGAGCGGACATTCTGCCAGAGAATAAGAAAGAGCATGAATGCAAAAAACAAAATAGGGTAGATGATTTTACCTGCGCCTTTGCCTTGTGCCTGCTGAACACTCTTTGGAGTTCGTTCACTTAGTGGCTGCTGATTATCAGATTTCTTTTTGTTTGAACCAACGCCCTTTGATGAGCCATTACCTTTTGCACCACCGCCATTTTCAAAAGCTGTATACCCGCTGTTTGAACCAAATGGAAGCGAGATGCCTCCAGTATTAATTGCAGGTTTTACAAAAAAGACAAATGCGAGCAATGCTGCATAAAAGGCTGTAAGAGAAATTGAAAGAATGATTTTTGTTTTTTTCTTCCACTGTGTGTAGTAAAGCATGAGTACAATTCCAAGCGGAATACAAAGAATTGAAACAAAGCACGCTATAGTGATGATTGAAAATAGTTTACTTTTTGACATTCAAACTCCATACCATATGTAAGTTTTAAGTTTTCTTTATTTAAGATATCACTTATTTTACCACAAAGAGGAGTTGCCAACAATGGCAAAAGAATGAGCGTGTCGGCATAGGAAGCTGCAAGATTTACATCGTGAACAGATAAAAGAATCCCAATGTTGTTTTGATGTGCAAGTGTATGAAGCTTTTTCAAAAGCCATGGCTCGTAAACAAAATCAAGATTTGCTGCTGGTTCATCCAAGAGTATGAAATCTGCCTGCTGGCAAATGGCTCGTGCTATGCGTGCCTTCTGAAACTCTCCGCCCGAAAGTGAATGAACAGGTCTGTCGGCAAGCGATTCAATCTGAAGCTCCTTGATTGCTTCGTCTGCAAGAAGCTCATCCTGGTTTGTATAAAAACCGTTTTTTGTGTGGCAGAAGCGTCCCTGAAGTACAAGCTCGCGGACTGTAAAATCCCAGGTGGAATATTCGTTTTGCTGCATAAAGGCAACTGTTTTAGCAGCAGTTTTTCGCGGGAGTTTATGCAGACACAGGGCATCAATTACATTGGGATTATTAAGAGTCTGTAAGGAACTTCTTTGAGAAACTGTCCCCTGCAATACCTTGAGACTCTGGTCTGGAACCCCTGCAAGAATAGAAAGAAGAGTAGATTTTCCGCAGCCGTTTGGTCCGCACAGGCAGGTCAGTTCTCCCTGTTTAATAGAAACAGAGACATTTTTGAGAACAGTTTTTTTTCCGTAATAGGCAGAAAGACCCCTAAGAACAAGCTCCCGGTTCATAAAAAATATTATACATGATATACAAAATCAGGGCAAACAAGAAAAAAAAATTGCATTAAATCGTTTTAAATTTTTTTGAAATTGCCGGCAAATCTTGACGTGTCTGATGCTTGTAGTAAAATAAAATTACTATGAAAAGATCTGGGAAAAAATCATTTTTAATTTTCTTATTTGTAATTTTGACTTCTCTTGCCGGAATCTGGGCAGAAAA
>JAEEGL016256609.1_pt1 | contig 21330 bp, 17 predicted proteins | sample 9134231 | NCBI WGS metagenome assembly JAEEGL01 (sample SAMN16246548, study PRJNA631951) | gut metagenome | biome: gut microbiome; feature: rumen; material: fiber-attached | host: Bos | place: Iran: Karaj | collected 2018-10
GGACTTATTACTCAGGACTTCCCAACAGATACAGATGAGTCTGTATTCCTTGCAGATGTAGCAAATGGCAAGATTGGTTTCGTTCTTGATGATACAACACATATTTGGGATTCTACAGCAGTTCTTAATACAACAATTGGTAAAGAAGATGCAACATTTATCCCGGTACAGTGCTTCGATCTTCCTGATGGATCATACAGAACACCTTATGAGTACAGATACGCTATGTTCGTAATGATTCCTGAAGAGACTACTTCTGATGAGCAGGCAGTAGCTTGTATGAAGTACCTCAACTGGCTTGCAGATCCTGCAAATGCTGTACAGGTTCGTTACACACCAGAACTTACATATGATGACCTTGGCGTAGCAAATGAGCCATCAAATGCTGACAAGGAAGCTAAGGGATATCCTGGAACATGTGATGACCTTTGCATCATGAACCTTAACTTTGACTGGGTTAACGACTATGACACAATGTCAAAGTCACAGTATGCTTCACAGGAGCAGGATTGGGCTTCAGCTGACTGGTACAAAAATTACTATGATGTTTGCGCAACAGGTAAGTATCGTTTCCCTGTATACGGATACATTTCAGAAGATCAGGCTACATACGGAACAGATATCAAGAACAAGATGCTTTCATTTGTTTACACATGTATCTGTGCTCCAGCAGATCAGTTCGAAACTGTATATGAAAAAGGATATCAGGAACTTGTTAACTCAGGTCTTCAGAAGATTCTTGATTCAAGAGCAGCATACTATGATTCAATTAATTAATATCTTTTTAGAGAAGGTAAAAGGGGTAAGTTAAAAATATATAAGCGGGCTGTCGTTTAGTGGCAGCCCGTTTACTATATGGGCGCTGAGGCGCTTAAAGAGGTGTGTATTATGAAAATTATCAGAGTAAAAGATTATGAAGAGCTTAGCAGAAAAGCCGCTAATATTCTGTTTGCACAGATAGTTTTAAAGCCAGAGAGTGTATTGGGACTTGCTACAGGCTCTTCGCCAATTGGACTTTATGAGCACCTGGTTGAAATGTATAACCATGGTGATCTTGATTTTTCTAATATCAAAACAGTTAACTTAGATGAATACGTTGGTCTGTCACCGGACAATGATCAAAGCTATAAATACTTTATGAATGAACACCTTTTTTCGAAGGTAAATATAGATTCCAAAAACGTAAATATTCCGGATGGAACAAATCCTGATGCTGAAGCTGAATGCAGCCGTTATGAGAAAGCAATTGGAGCACTTGGTGGAATTGACCTGCAACTTCTTGGAATTGGCAACAATGGTCATATCGGATTTAATGAGCCGGGAGATTTTTTTCCAAAGGAAACACATATTGTAGATCTTACTGAGAGTACTATCGAAGCGAACAAAAGATTTTTTGAAGATATATCAATGGTTCCAAGACAGGCGTATACCATGGGTATCGGCACTATCATGAAAGCCGGAAAAATAGTGATGGTAGCCAATGGAGAAAAGAAAGCACCAATTATTAAAGAGGCTTTTTATGGCAAAATAACTCCACAGGTTCCTGCATCAATCTTACAGCTTCACCCGGATTTCACTCTGGTGGCTGATGAAGCAGCTCTGTCACAGATCTAAAGCTTTAAAGGGCGTGGCGAAAATGCAGCGCTCTTTTTTGATACAAAACTATGTTTTTTCCACTTAAATTCGTAGAAAAGTTTATTTTTTTATCTATAAAGTTTTGGGATAATATGATTTGATGAAATAGAAATACAATTTCAAAATGGAGCCTTCAATGGAAAAGATATATGAAGTAAAGGGAAAACTGGATAGCGGATATGTCGGACAGATTTCATATAGTGTCAGTTTAAAACAAAGCTATAAAGATATGAAGATAACCTTTGAATTTGATAAAGAAAAACAAAGATATCGAGAAGATGAGATAACAGATGAAGTTATTTCCAAATTCAGACAGGAATGTAATGGGGAGTACAACATCGATGATGCTTCAGATGATGAAGTAAAAGAGATGATAAAAGGGAACTGTAAAACGGAAGCCCATATAGTGGCATTTCAAAAGGGTGAGTTCATTGGCGGAATACATAAACAGTTGTCTAAAAGAACGATGTCTTTTGGGAGTGAGGTTTCGGAAGGATGTATTCCTGTAAATGATATCAGCGGAGTAATAAAAGTAACGATACTTGTTTTTAATGTTATAAAAAATGATACAGATTATTCTTTGATCGTAGAATGTCAGTAGAGGGTGAGATATGTATAAAAGGCTCGAGCTACATAATCATACAACAGAATCAGATGCATCAATAACAGCTTTGGAGTTAACTGAATATATGCTTCAGGACAAAGTGGATGCCTTTGCTATTACTGATCATAATACAATTTCCGGTCAGGACAAAATATTGAAGATAATTAAAGACAGAAAATTAAGCATTGGTCTAATCAGGGGAATGGAACTGACCAGCTACTATGGACATATATTATGCCTCAATCTCACAAAATATGTGGATTGGGAGGATATTGACATAAACAATCCCGAGAAACTGTTCAGGAGAGTTAAGGAGCAGGGAGGAATGCCGGGAATTGCACATCCGTTTTCCTATGGGGCGCCCTTTGCAAGAGGTTGCAGATTTGATATGAAAGTACATGATTACAGCGATGTAGATTTTATAGAAATATCAAATGATCTTGAACCCCTTCATGAAGTGAACGAAAGAGGACTTCTTTACTGGCAGGAACTTGTTCTTTCAGGTGAGAAGCTGGCAGCAACCGCCGGAATGGATCTGCATGGAAAGTGGGATATGGCGGATAATTTCGCAACTTTCATAGAATCAGAAAAAAGGGACGATAATTCATTTATAGAAGAGGAATTGGAAAGAGCAATTAAATCTCAAAGAACATGGGTTTCCAAGGGGCCGATTCTGGAGTGTAAAAGGGATAATAGCAAACTCTGGTTTGAGATTATAGATTCCGGCAAACCGGGATATAAATCATCAAAGGAGAAATACAGAGTAGTACTTACTTCAGATAAAGAAGAAATGGAAATACCGTTCGATGAAGAAAAAGTATATACGGAAATCGATGGTATAAAGGGGAAAAGAATTGTTCCAAAGCTGTATAGAGGAGAAGCAGTAATGGAAAATCTTGTTTGTGTTGCACCGCTTATCATATTGTAATGGGGGATGTATGAGGGAGTATTCTTTTGATAAAACAATTTCCAAAGAGGTTTTGGAAAACTATCTGTCCAGGGCTGTTACAGCTGCTGATCTTTATCTTAGTGATTCATTGGAAGATGATCTCAGAGTTATTAAAAAAATAGGTGCTAAGTTTCTTGGAAGAGCTTCGGGAATATGGTTTGTCATCATGGATGATGACAGACATTTTGACATGAGCAGAAAGCTTGCGGAAAAAGTTCATGATATGGACCCGGAAATTATTATGCAAAGCTGCGTGTTTGAAGCGGTTTTTGCTGAAGTAGATAAGATACCGGTGCCGGATTATGTATTTAAAGCTTTTGGATTAGAGCCTGAAAAAAGGTGCTTTAAACTAAAGGATATGGTGTTTCTTGAAGAGCCTGAAGATTTTTGCTGGGAAGACGGTGGAATACCGGATATAACAAGATTGGAAACGAAGCTGTGGTTTTACTATAGAGCATCAAGATACATTGACTGTGGTTATGAAGCTCTGCATATGGGGCAGATTCATTTATACACAGCCAACGATCACGGCTACAAAGAGACCTACAATCTTTTTGAAATGATACGAAAATATGGGGAGAAAAATGCGAGAAGGCATAAGGTTTTGCTTGATGCGCACACTCATGGAATAAATGTTGATGGTAAGCTTTTGTTTGATTATCACGCAATGCCTTTTACTCGTTTCCCTTTAAAGGATAGACCTGGGGATAAACTGGTTTTAGTAAGAGAGGGCTTCAGTGAGGGAGGTCTTAATCCAAACGGATGGAGCGCTGCGACGATGCCTTATCTCATGGAATATGACAACTGGGGCGGGAAGATGATAGATGATTTCTCCGCTATATCGTTGGAAGAAAGAGCTGAACTGGACTGGTGGGGATATGATCAGATTGCATGGTTTGCCCATCAGGACATGGATTCAAGAAATAAGTTTCTTGAATATACCTATAAATGGGTGGCTATCAATAATAAAAATGCATACTTTGAAATACCTTTTACCAGAAGACTCAGCTCCGCGAAGATGATAGTAAAAAGAGCTGATAATGATGAATATGATGTTCAGGTTAAATATCAGATGAATAATGCATCCGACAGATGTCCTATGGGATTTGGACAAGAGGATATGGTAAAAGAACTTTGGGATGAGGGAGACGAAAGATTAAGACAGGAAATGTCCAATCCCGAAGACCTTATCAGGTATGGCGCAGCAGATCAGTTTGACTTAAAGACCGGTTTAAAGCTCCCTGAAAAAATAGTTTTATATGGAAGCTTCCAGCCATATGTTGGTGCTGCAAAAAATGATTCAAATAGCGATATCACCAGAATGTATTATGTTGGGGATAATACATATTCCCTTAGCTTTATAATGCCTTATGCCGGAGAGTACGATTTTGCAGTGTCACTCTATGGAACTTTGTCATCTACATATTGCCATGACAGATTCCCAAGAAGCGGCTCAAGACACAAAAAGAAATTCGTTGTTCCTAAGGACAATACAGTAGTAAAGATTCTATACAAGTTTATTGATAATGAAATAAAAATAGAAATGATCTAGGGGAAGTAGTGTGGTAAAGACCATAAAGCATAGAGTATCAACAAACAGCATTTTCAGGCAGCTTGTTGTGAACTCACTCATCATAAGTATAATCCCAATAGCGCTTGGCGCAGTTATAATTTTCAGATTGTTTTTTAACATGTCTAGAGAAATTGCTATGTCATCCTATGAGCAGGTAGTTACTCAGTATATGTATGACATAGATGAGAAATTTACTTTGGCGGATGCAAGACTAAAGCATCTTTCGGTGGATAACAACATTATCGAGGACCTTTCCGGAGGAGGAGAAAAAGATAATCCTATAACTCTGGGAGAGGATATATCCACTGAGCTGATAAAAATACTTCAGCTAGATACTACCCTTGATTATTATAACTGCATTATTTACTCGGTAGTAGAAGATGTTCCTGCTGTTGGAAGAGGAGTAACTTCAATAAAAGAGGCAGAGATAGAAAGCTGGTATCAGGAAGAAAGGCTTAAGGATGGAACAAAGTTCTTTTACCGAACAGCAAATGGAAAGACATGTCTCTTGTCAATGGTAAGACAGATCATCAGTGTTGACCCTAAAACACAGGAATCTATGCTGGTCGGATATATCAAACTAGATATCAATGCCAGAAATTTTTTCTATGCTAATAACGGAATTTCTGACGAAGATGCAATTTATGATGTGATAGTTTTGGACAGCGCGGATAATCTTGTCTATGAAACCTGGGAAGGAGCGGATGAGTTATTGGCATCTGTTTCAGAACTTGATATAGGCAAAGGAGAGCTTGCTGCATTTAAGGACAGACTCATTTTTATGGATAGGGTTGATTCAGGAGATTATAAGGTTTTCCTTGTCTTTGATAACAAAGCATATGTAAATCAGAGAATTAAGGTTATTATCCCGATCATCATTATATTTATGACCCTTATTCTGGCGGTCATATTGCTCAGTTATGTGTTTGCCAAAAAGTTTAGCTCAAGGATCAATCTTCTGGTCAACAAAATGAAACAGATAGAAAACGGTGACTTTTCGGTGTCGGAAGCTATAGGCGGCAATGATGAAATAGCAGAGCTGGATAAGGATTTCATGCAGATGCAAAAAGAGCTGAATAATCTTATCAACAAGAATTATATCCAGACGCTGATAAATAAAGAGTTTGAGTTAAAGAATCTTCAGCTGCAGATTAATCCGCACTTTTTGTATAACACTCTTGAATCCATAAGCTCAATGAGTGCGGTAAAAGGAAATTATGATATCTGCGAAATCTGTGAAAAGCTGGGCGAAGTATTTAGATACAGCCTTGGAAAAAACTATGGAAATTATGTTCCGTTAAGTCAGGAAATAAAGCACATTCAAAATTATGTTTTTATCCAGAAAACGAGATTCGGCGATAAGTTTGATGTTTACTACAGCATTCCCAAAGAGCTGATGAATTGCCAGATTCTCAGATTCATATTACAGCCCATCGTAGAAAATGCGATCATTCATGGTGTTATTCCGAATGCTAAGCCGGGAAATATTGAGATTAGCGCACAGCAAAATGGAAATGAACTGGTGATAACAGTAGAGGATGATGGCGTAGGCATGAATAAAGAAAAGCTGGATGAAATGAACGAATATATCAAAAAAGATATAAATGCCACTTCAGATAAGCCGGGAAGCATAGGTATAAGAAATGTTAATAAACGAATAGAGCTTACTTGTGGGGAAAGATACGGAATTGAGATAAAGAGTATGCCTGAAAAGGGCAGCAGATTTGAAATCAGATTACCATATATTGAGCAGGGAGCGTGACGGTATGAGCTTGGGTCTAATGGTTGTTGACGATGAAGAACTTATAAGACAGGGAATAATAGCAAGATTAAATTACCTGGGATACAAGTTTGACAGGATCATAGAAGCAGATGATGGGGATGCGGCACTTAAAAGCTATGAAAAAGGCGAGATACATATTGTTATAACTGATATAAAAATGACATCTGTAAGTGGACTTCAGCTTATTCGCGGAATTAAGGAGCAGGATGAAAATGTTCAGTTTGTCATAGTCAGTGGATACGATGATTTTGTGTATGCAGAAGAAGCAATAAGACTTGGCGTTACTGCATATATATTAAAACCAATAGCCAATGACAAGCTTAAAGATGTGATGGAACAGGTCCTTGATAACATTGCAAAGACTAAAAAGGCCAATGAGGATGATATTAAGGCCATTGCATCCAAAAATGAAAACGCAGAGCTTAAGTTTGAGCAGAGAATAAATGAACTTTTAAATACTGAAAGCGAGAGCGAAGTAAAAGAAATAATGCAGTCATCGGAGAGGCTGTCGAAATTTCTTTCTGAAAACTGGTTGTACTGTGTTGGAATAATAAGCATAGATATGAACAGTTATCGTGAGAAAAATATGGATTTTCAGGATGTTAATCTTATCAGGTTTATCATCAAGAATATTACCTCCGAGCTTTCAGAAAACCAGTGCATCATCGCCAATAACATGTCTGACAACAAGCAGCTTTATACTATCTTTTTTGGAAAAGATGAAGAGGCTCTTAAGATCAGAAGTGAGCAGCTTTTTGAGAACCTTCAGTCATCTCTTTGGAAATATGCCAAAATGGGAGTGACTATCGGCGTCAGCAGTATCAGAGAAAAGCTATGTTTTGAGCGTCTTCAGGAGGCAAGAGAGGCGTTCCTTCAGAGAATAATACATGGAAACGGAAATCTGTTTTACTTTGACGATATTCCTGTTCTGACAGCAGATGAGTTCCCTAATTCAGAACTTACGCTTTTAAAGAGATATGCACAGTCTCATGATATTGGAAATGTAGAAGCGATCATTGGCAGTATGCTTTCGGATGAGAGAGTAATCAAAAACAGCATTAATTATATAGGAGTTGTGTGGATACAGGTTCTTAATATATTACTGCATACTTTAAATATATCTTTTAATGACAGCGCCAAACAGATTGAGCATGAGATGTACAATTTTTCAAGAATCATCAAGACGGAATCCCTTCCTGAGATAAGGCAACGATTTATTAAAGTTGTAATTGAAGCAATGCAAGGCGAGGTTGTGCCTGAATCCGATGCTGACAGCAAGATTATAATGGCGCAGAAGTTTATTGAGGAACATTTCAATGAGGATATTTCAGTAAGCGACCTTGCAGAAAAGTATTATATGAGTCCCAATTATTTCTCGACAATTTTTAAGAAGCAGACCGGTGAATCAACAATTTCTTATATGAAGAGAATCCGATTAGAGAAAGCAAAAAAGGACCTGGCAGAGACTGATCGCAGTATAGCTGAAATAGCGGAACTGATCGGATACAATGACAGTCAGTATTTCTTTAAACTATTCAAAAAAGAAACCGGAATGACGCCGCTTCAATACAGGAGAGTCAGGCAATGAGATTTAGAGCAGATGGTACCTTCAAGATATTACAGCTAACAGATATTCATTATGTTGAGGGTAATGAATCGGATAAAAAGACGGACCTTCTCATAAAAAGAATTATAGATGAAGAAAAGCCGGATATCATAGTTATAACCGGAGATACTGTTTACGGTGAAAAGAATCTTGAGATGGTACCTAAAGCCTTTGGAGCAGTTTCAGAGTCAGGAATACCATGGACATTTGTGTTTGGAAACCATGACGATGAAGACGGACATAGCAAAGAAGAACTTTTTGATGCTATATCTAAATTGCCGGGATGCCTTTCGTATGACGATAAAAAAGCCGGTGCAGGAACGGGTAATCATACAATAAATGTAACAGGTTTTGGCGGAGAAATAGTCTGGCGTCTTATGCTTTTGGATTCAGGAACCTATCTGAATCAGACGACAAAAGAAGACTATGACTATATCAAAGAGACGCAGATTGAGTGGTATATAGATAAGGTAGAGGAACTACATGGAAAAGGAGGAGCGATTGCTTTTTTCCATATTCCCTTACCGGAGTACAATGAAGCTTTTGAGGGAAATCATATAGGTGAAAGAAATGAAGATGTCTGTGCCAGTCCGGTAAACAGTGGACTTGCTGAAGTTATGGCAGGCGATGGAGTGACAAGAGCTGTATTTGCAGGGCATGACCATATCAATAACTATATTGGGAAGTACAAGAGTGTAATTTTGGGATACGGAAGAGCTACAGGATATAACACCTACAGCTGCGAGGGATACAGACACGGAGCAAGGATTATTCTGATTTCAGAGAATGATTGCAAGAATATTAAAACCTGGGAACGATTAGAGGATGGGAGTGTGCTGAGTTATGATTGCAGTAACCTTTAATGTCAGAAGAGAATTTGAGGATGATCTCGAAAACAGATTTGAAAACAGAAAAGAACTGATAAAGACAACCATAGAAAAAAATCAGCCCGATGTTATTGGTTTTCAGGAAGTGCTGCCAGATGCACTTGGCTGGTTAAAGAGTGCGCTGTCTGATTATGTTGTTGTGGGATGCGGAAGAGACGATGACCTTGGAGATGAGGCTACAGCAATAGCATTTAGAAGAGAAAAATATGATCTTATCCAGATGGATACTTTTTGGCTGTCTCCAAGTCCACATGTTCCCGGCTCAAGATATGAAGACCAGAGTGAATGTCCAAGAACCTGCACGGTGACTTTACTTAGTGATATTTCAGAGGGAAAGATTTTTAGGATTTATAACACACATCTTGACCATATCGGAACTAAGGCCAGACTTCATGGAGTTAAGCAGATAGTAAAAAGAACTTCTGAAGAAAAGCTTTTTCCTAATGCTCCATTTATTATAATGGGAGATTTTAATGCTCTCCCTGCTGACCCGGAAGTAAAGTACCTTGAAGATGTAGCAGAACTATGCGACTTTACGAAAGTGATAGAAGGCTCTTTCCATGATTTTGGGCAGCTTAATAATCCTGAAAAGATAGATTATATTTTTGGATCCGGGCATTGGATATTAAAAAACGTTGGAGTATGGGGAAGTGATACAAAAGAAGGATATATCTCAGATCATTTTCCTGTGTTCGTAGAAATATCCACTAAATAATGAATTTTTTTCCATTGTCCCATTCTCTTGAATTTCGTAGTATTAACGTATGTAGAACACCGGTGGAAACGGTGTTTGCTCTAAGAGAGGATGGGGAAACAGTGGGGAAGCATAAAGGTTCTAATATAAAATACGTGGAAAAAAAGCCACTGCATAAAAGGCTTATCAGATATTGGCCGCTTTATGTAATGCTTGTTCCATGTATAGTCTACTACATCCTGTTTTGCTACGTTCCTATGGGAGGAATTGTTCTGGCATTTAAGGATTATTCTTTTAGAAAAGGTATCTATGGTAGTGACTGGGTAGGCTTTAGATACTTCAAAACCTTTTTTACCAGCTATGATTGCGGAAGGCTTATACGTAACACTCTTATAGTTGGATTTATCAAATGTATTTTGGAATTTCCATTTGCTATCATACTGGCGCTAATGCTTAATGAAATTCGAAATTACAGATTCAAAAAAATCTCACAGACAATTACATATTTACCACATTTCCTTTCATCGGTAATTATTGTGACTATGCTCCAAAGGATACTTGCTCCGAATAACGGAGTGCTGAATCAGGTAATAGCATCTCTCGGAGGGGATGGAAGTACGTTCTTTCTGATGAATGCCAAGTATTTCTTTCAGATACTGTTCTGCATGGACATCTGGAAAAACATAGGCTGGGATTCAATTATGTATTTGGCAGCCATAGCAGGAATTGATCCTTCACTTTATGAGGCGGCGGAAATAGATGGATGCAACAGGCTAAAGAAAATGTGGTACATAACACTTCCCGGAATCAGAGGTACGATAGGTCTTTTGTTCATAATGGGAGTAGGAGGACTTCTTTCAACTGGATTTGAACAGATTTACCTTCTCAGAACACCCGGAAATATGGATGTGGCAGATACCCTTGATACATTCGTTGTACGAGTAGGTCTTTTGAACGGACAGTTCGGATATGCTACTGCCATAGGACTTATACAGGGAATAGTAGGACTTATCCTTGTTGTAACGGCAAACAAGATATGTAAAAAGGTAACAGAGATTAGTCTCTGGTAAATATTTTCTTTAAAGGAGGACAATATGAAAAGTAAAGTTTTAAAACGAGCATTGGCACTCACGACGACAGTTACACTTGTCATGGGAACGATGGCAGGATGCGGCGGAGCGGGGAATTCAACTTCTGCTGACACAACTAAAGCTGACACGGCAGAAAAAGCTGCTACTACCACCGCAAAAGAAGAAACTGCATCACAGACTCCGGCAGCAGAAAGCACAGATGATACTTTCATAGCTGACAGAACCGTTGTGATTCAGGCCTATGTAGATGATATCGGTTATTCTCTTCCTGAGGATACATCGTCTTCTCCGGTATTTCAGGAGATTAAGAAAAGAACCGGTATTGACATTAAGGTTCAGTACACACCAGGTGACAGTGACTCGGCAATCCTTAGTTCACAGCTTGCAGCAGGAAACATCCCGGATGTAATTGTCTGCTACTTGAACAACTCAACAAGAAAAGAGTTCCCGATTCTTCTTAAGGCTGCAAAGGAAGGAATGTTTGCAGATGTAACTGAGTACATGAAGAATTCAAAGGTGTACTCAAAATACATGGAAAAAGGATATCTTCCTGATGATACTTACAACAATATCTGCTTCCGTGAAGATCTTGATGGAACATACCTTATGCATCTTGCTATACCGGCAGTAGATCGTTCCACAGAGTTTGATCCTGATACTGACTACGTAGGTGGAATGTGGATTCAGAAGAGTATCGCAGAGGCTCTTAATGTAGATGTAAAGAATATAAGAACACAGGATGATTTTTATAACCTTTTAGTTTCTATTAAAGAAGGCGGATTTAAGGATGATAACGGAAATGCCGTTTATCCACTTGGACCAAAATACTGGGGTGGCTCAACAGATACACTTGACTACATTGTAAGAGGCTATGACTGGGGCGTAAGTGATGGCTACAACCTTGCTGATGACGGAACAGTTAAGCATGAGATTGAGACAGAGTATGCATGGAACAAGGTTGCTTTCCTTAGAAAACTTCTTGCAGAAGACCTCATAAATCCTGAGTTCTTTACAATGGATTCAACTCGTGCAGAAGAAGTTTCAAGAACACATAATTCAGCAATCATGGCTGACTGCCACAACTATCAGGACATCATCTATGAATCAGGTGATTGGATTCCACTTGGACCACTTAATGACATTTCAGGAAGCCAGGCTAAAGTTGTAAGTGGTAAGGGCGGCTACGGATGTTGGGCAATTTCATCAGAAGCTTCAAATCCTGAAGAAATCTTTAAGTTATTCGATTATCTTTCTACAGAAGAAGGACAGCTCCTTTGTGAGTATGGTGTTGAAGGTGTAAGCTACAACATGGTAGATGGCAAGCCGGTTCTTACTGATGAAGTTCAGCAGCATCTTGATAATGGCGATACAGAATGGCTTGTTAACAGCATTGGTGCTGGATTTGGTGGATCAGGCTGTGTATTCTTTGATTTCGTACTGACAGATACTGATTCAAAAGAAAGATTTGGAGAGAGCAGACCGGGATCATCAAGTGCATCTACATTTGATACAGCAGTAAGCATCGCAAAAGAATATCCTGTTACATATTCTCTTGTAAAGGGTCTTAATGCTACAGCTTATCTCAATGCAGAGAGCATGACAGAGGTTAAGGCACAGATGTCACTTCTTAACTATAAAGAGACACTTGTTCAGGCAGCTTATGCTGATTCCGACGCTACAGCACAGAAGATTCTTGATTCTTTCAAGAGCCAGATGGAAGCTGCAGGACTTGCTCAGTTCGAAGAGTATGTAAAGAGCGTATATGACGGAAACAAAGACGCTGTAAATTTCTATAAGTAATAACTAACATTATTCCTCTGCCTCTGTTATAGGGGCAGAGGAAAATACAATTAAAAGAGATGTCCTATGAATAACAGTCAAATAAAATACTCATTATCAGATCAAATTGTAAAATGGATTATTTATACTATTGTCATAATGATTTGTGCGGCTATTATCCTTCCGTGCCTTAATGTACTTGCGCTGTCATTTAATGATGGTGCAGATGCTGCCAAAGGCGGTGTATATTTTTGGCCAAGAATGCTCACTTTTAGCAACTATAATGAAGTTTTCAAAAATGGAAGCATCATCAGGGCATATAGGATTTCGATTGCCAGAACAGTATGCGGAACAACTCTTAGCCTTATTGTTACTTCATTTGCTGCTTTTTCTCTAAGAGAAAAAAATCTTCCGGGCAGAGCAATCATTACGATACTTATAACCTTTTGTATGCTCTTTTCAGGAGGACAGATTCCTACTTATATCCAATACAATAATCTTCATATCCTGAATACGTTCTGGGTATATATTTTGCCGGGAACTGTATCGGTTACATATCTGATAATGATGAGATCATTTTTTGAATCACTTCCGGAAAGCCTTGTGGAGTCAGCACAGCTTGATGGATGCAGTTATTTCAGGACATATCTTAGTATCATAATTCCGCTTAGTAAGCCTGTTATCGCAGTAGTTGGATTATATACTGCAGTTAATCACTGGAACGACTGGTTTGCAGGAGCGTTCTATATGAGCACAAGCGATCTTTGGCCTGTTCAGACAGTGCTTCAGCAGATGCTTTCAAGAGCGATGGCGTCTCAGCAGGAGGTAACAACGGTAGCACAGGCGATTGCCCATAATGCTCATACTGTTACGTCTGATTCACTCAAGATGGCAGCAGTTGTTATTACTACTGTGCCGATTCTTTGTATATATCCATTTATTCAAAAGTACTTTACTCAGGGAGCTATGCTCGGAGCAGTAAAAGAATGAGCAGGGAGATGCGATGAAAGATGTTTATATTTTTGGCGATGTGAATATAGATATACTTATTCCAAATGTGAGTTCCATGCCAAAGGGCGGCCAGGAGCTGGTGGTTGAAAATATGTACACCTCAATTGGCGGAGGAGCTGCTCTTACTGCACTTGGACTTGCAAAGCTGGGTAAAGCGGTAGATTTTGAAGGTACAATTCACCGGGATATGTACGGAGAATATATAATTTCCGAGTTTAAGAAGGCAGGTGTTGGAACAGAGCACCTGCATTTTAGTAATAAGAATAAAACAGGAATTTCTTTGAGCTTTACTGACAGAAATGACCGAGGATTTATTACCTATAGGGGAACCAATTCAGAAATAGATTTTAAGGATGCTTTTTTAGACCATGCCAAAGGGGCAAGGTTTATGCATGTTACCGGGTATAACGGAAACGCACATGATATTTATCTGGAGCTTTTGAAAAAGATAAAGAGTTTAGGAGTAAAGGTTTCTTTTGATCTTGGATGGGACGATTCCGGTCTGTGGTATGAAGGTATCACAGAACTTTTTGAATATATAGATGTACTGTTTATGAATGAAACTGAGATATTACATTACTCACGTAAGAAAAACGTAGAAGAAGCAATTGACTCTTTTATAAGAGAAGGGCTGTGTATAGCGGTAAAGTGCGGCAAGAATGGAGCTATTGCACGTAGAGGAGAAGAAGTCGTAAAGAGAAAGGGAATAAGCGTAGAAGCAGTGGATACTACCGGAGCAGGAGATTCTTTTAACGCAGGTTTTCTATGCGGCATATTGGAAGACAAATCTTTAGAGGATTGTCTTTTGTATGGGAATATTGCAGGTGCAATGAGTGTTACGGGATATGGCGGAAATACAAATTTTCCGGACAGAGAAGAATTTTTGAAGATTTACACTCGGGAAATTGAAAATACTTAAAACGAAATTTTATAGAGGAGGCGTAAAGAGGTTATGAAAATCGCTGTAATTGGGGGAGCAGGAGTCAGAACAGTTATCTTTATCAACGGATTGCTGGACAGGTATAAAAAGCTGAACATAGAAGAAGTAGCTCTTTTTGATATAAATATGGAAAAATTAGAGATTATAGAAAAATTATGTAAGCACGTGGTAGACAGGAAAAATGAAGACCTCAATGTGCATGCTGTTTCAGCTGCGGAGGAGGCTGTTACTGATGCGGATTATATAGTAACAACTCTTCGAGTGGGAGGAGATCATTCCAGAACTGTTGATGAAGAGATTGCTACAAAAATGGGGGTAATAGGACAGGAGACAACAGGCATTGGCGGGTTTTCTATGGCTGTCAGAACGATTCCGACGCTGATAGAGTACTGTAAACTGTTTAAAGAAATTGCGCCTGATGCATGGATATTTAATTTTACAAATCCATCAGGTCTGGTTACTCAGGCACTTAGATCCGAAGGATTTGACAAGGTAATAGGCATTTGCGACGCTCCCAGCAGTATGAAATTCAGGATGGCCAATCATTTGGGGGTAAAAGAAAAAGACCTTTATATTGAACTCTTTGGACTAAATCATCTTTCATGGGTTAGAAGTGTAAAAGAAAACGGGAAAGAAATAATTGAAGAGCTATTGAGTAATGATGAATTCCTGCAGGAAGTTCAGGAATTTAAGATGTTTGACCCGGAGCTTCTAAGATACCAAAAGATGCTTCCAAATGAATATCTGTATTATTACTATCACAGAGAAAAAGCTTTGGAAAACATGAAAAATGCATCTTCCATGCGTGGAAGGACAATTGAATATGTCAATAAAGACATGATGAAGGAACTTAAGGAAATGGATATAGATGTCAATCCGCAGGAGGCTTTACAGACATTTCTTTATTATATGGAAAAAAGAGAAAAGTCTTATATGAGCGTTGAAACAGGTTCAGAAGCAGATCTGGATATAGACAGAGGTAATCTCGAGGTTCCCGATGGAATGGGATATGCAGGTGTGATGCTTGATTGCATAGATGGAATGCAGTCTGATACGCCCAAGAGTCTTGTTTTATCTGTTCCCAATGAAGGTTGTATGTCTTGTCTTGAAGATAATGATGTAATAGAGGTTACATGCGAGGTTTCCGGTAAAGGAATAATACCTGTTCATATAGGAGATATTCCCGAGCATTGCCAGATTTTAGTCAAGAACATTAAGTATTACGAGAAAAAAACAATAGAAGCTATCAAAGAAAAATCTAAAGAAAAGGCGATAGATGCGCTTATGCTTCATCCGCTTATAAATTCATATTCTTTGGCAAAAGAGCTGGTGGAGGAATATGACAAAGCGTATGATGGGCTATTTAATTGAGAATTGAATGTTGCCCGGTGAATAGAGAAGGAGTTGGGTATGAAATTTATTAAGGATAGAATAGAAGTTATTCTGGAACAGCTTAAGGATCAGATATGTCTTCAGTCTTACAATCTGCCAAAATGGCAGATGAAAGAAAAATGTTTTGTAGATGTGGCTGAGGCTTCCGGGGATGGCTCGGCTTTTCAAGAGTTCGACAGCAATACTATGAGGTGGTACGGAAAGGATAAACACTACTGGTTTAGAAACAGTATCGTTGTTCCCGACTCTTTTGACGGAAAAAATATGTGGCTGCATATAAGAACTCAGATAGACGAGAGAGAAAACTGCAGAAACCCACAGTTTTTGGTGTTTATAAATGGTGTTCCCACGCAGGGAATGGATATAAATCATTCTGAAGTTCTTTTGACAAAAAGTGCCAGGGCAGGAGAGACAATAGAGATTGACCTGCAGGCTTATTCGGGAACTCTTCATGATGAATTTAAGCTATTGGCTGATCTTGAAGAAAGAGATGAGCTTATTAAGGATCTGTATTATGACATTCAGGTGCCTCTGTGGGGCACTATCAGGATGAGTGATGGGGACAAGACTACATTACAGATTCTGGAGATACTTAATGAAACAATAAATCTCATTGATTTCAGAAAAATTTACAGCGAGAGCTATTATAATTCAATCCGCGAGGCAAGGGATTTTATCAGGAAGAATCTCTATGAAAATCCGGAGCTGTCAGGGTTTGACGATGTTATTGCAAGCTGCATAGGTCATACGCATATAGATGTTGCATGGCTTTGGACTGTGGCGCAGGTAAGACAGAAGGCTTGCAGAAGCTTTGCAACAGTATTAAAGCTGATGGATGAATATCCTGACTATAAATTTATGTCTAGCCAGCCACAGCTCTATGAATTCGTCAAAGAAAGGCATCCGGAGCTGTATTCCAAGATCTGCGAAAGGGTTAAGGAAGGACGCTGGGAGCCTGAAGGTGGAATGTGGGTTGAAGCTGACTGCAATCTTACAAGCGGTGAGTCTCTTATCAGGCAGTTTATTTTCGGCAAAAGATTTTTTGCAAAAGAGTTTGGAAAAGACAATGTTATACTGTGGCTTCCTGATGTGTTTGGGTATAGTGCGGCTTTGCCACAGATTATGAAAAAGTGCGGCATAAAGTATTTCATGACAACAAAGCTTGCATGGAATGAATACAATAAGATTCCGATGGATACTTTTTGGTGGGAAGGCATAGACGGCAGCAGGATTTTTACGTACTTTATAACTACGTCTGATCTTGGACAAAGTCCGGATGATTTCTACTGCACCTATAATGGTGTTCTGCATCCGGATTCCATAATGGGTGGTTGGAACAGATACCAGCAAAAAGATATAAATAATGATATTCTTGTTTCCTTTGGATGGGGAGATGGCGGCGGTGGTCCTACCAGATCAATGCTTGAAACCTCAAAGCGAATGGAAAAAGGAATTAAAGGAGTGCCCAAGGTAAGGCAGGAGTTTGCCGGAAATTATTTTGACAGTCTTCATGACAGGGTAAAAGACCATAAGAGATTGCCTTCGTGGATAGGTGAGCTTTATTTTGAGTTCCACAGAGGAACGTATACTTCTATGGCAAGAAACAAGAAGTATAACAGGAAAAGTGAATTCAGGATGATGGAGCTTGAACTGCTGGGCTTGCTTGCGGGTGATCAAATTCCTTATCCTGTCAATGAAATTGAGGATATGTGGAAGATCATTCTCAGAAATCAGTTCCATGATATTTTACCCGGCTCTTCAATTCATGAAGTATATGAAGTTTCACAAAAAGAGTATCTGGAAATAGAGGAAAAGAGCGGAAAACTGCTTGATGAAAGATTGAAAGCCGTTGTACCAAAGGGAGAAGGGATCACCATTTTTAATACTCTGGGATTTGAGAGAAAAGATATTGTTAACCTGGGAGATGTGGATGCAGATTATCTAGGTGACGGCAATGAGAGGATTCCTGTTCAAAAAACAAAGAATGGTTCAATTGCGTATGTTAAAGGGATTCCATCAAAAGGATATAAGGGATTTGATATTATTAAAAATGAGAGGCAAAAAGAGAATGCCTTTACAATTAAGGATGATTGCAGCATAGAAACTCCTTTCTACAATGTTAAGATTGATGAGTTTGGCCAGTTTACGTCCCTTTATGATAAAGAAGCTAGCAGAGAACTTCTTTTACCGGGCAGAGTCGGAAATGAACTTCGTGTATACGAAGATAAGCCAAGGAACTTTGATAACTGGAATATGGACGCATATTATCAGGAAAAATCATGGCCCGTTAACGAAGATGCTAAATGCGAATGGGAAGAGATTGGACCTGTACGAGCAACACTTCTGGTAACCAAGAAAATGCTTGATAATGAATTTGTACAGAGAATCCATTTCTACAAGGATGACAGAAGAATTGATTTTGAGACAGAGATTGACTGGAAGATGAGTCAGCATCTGTGCAAGGTTCATTTCCCATTGGATATTCATACAGATGAGGCAACTTTTGATATTCAGTTTGGCAATATCAAGAGGAAAATCCATCAGAATACAAGTTGGGATGAGGCAAGATTTGAGTCATGTGCGCATAAGTTTGTAGATATGTCAGAAGGCGGATACGGAGTAAGTCTGATGAACGACTGTAAATATGGATATTCAGTTATCGATAAGTCGCTTTCACTTACTTTATTAAAAGCAGGTATTGATCCAAACGAAACCGCAGATTTAGAAAAACACAGCTTTACCTATTCATTGTATCCTCACATGGAAGAGTGGAAAAATGCTGATGTATACCATGAAAGCTTTAATGTAAATGTTCCGCTTAAGGCTGTTAAAGGTGGCATGTCCGGAATGAATTATTCATATATGAACGTGGATGCTGAAAATGTGATTCTGGAAACTATAAAGCTAGCGGAATCTGGAGATGGAATAATCGTAAGGTTATATGAAACACAGAATAAGAGAAGCAGGGTGCAGCTTACCACAGCATTTGAAATCAAAGATGCGATGGAAACAGACATGCTGGAAAATTTAATTGATGAAAGTAGTCTTGCAATTGAAGGTTCCAAAATCTCTTTTGAAATTAAGCCATATGAAGTAAAGACAATTAAGATAACCAAGTAACGAGTTAAAGAGCTGAATTTACGGATTCGGCTCTTTTTGTCTATTTTACTGATGGTATGTTTTTTCTTACCAGCTAAATATTATCTGCGTACTTGATATACTTTTTATACCACCTATAATAATGGTGTTGATTGAAGAAGGCAATGTTATGGTTAAAGGAGTTTATTGAAAAATGCGAAAAGCGGCGAACGACATTGGTAGGTGCGTAGCCTGTGGAGTCTGTGCTTCACAGTGTCCTAGAGAAGCGATTGATATCTATAAAGGATGTTACGCGGTTGTAGATATATCAAAATGTGTTGGTTGTGGAATATGCGAGAAAGCATGCCCTGCCGGTTCTATAAAAGTTGAGGAGGTGCATGATGGCTCAAAATAAGAAGAAACACTGGTATGATTATTTATGGATATGGTCAATTATTTATTTTGCACTGGGATTCTTTAACATCCTGTTTGCATGGCTTGGAATGATAGACTTTATACTCCCGCTTATATTTGCTATAGTTGGAGGGAATAAATGGTTTTGCAACCATATGTGTGGAAGAGGGCAACTGTTTTGGGTTCTTGGCAGGAACCTGAAATGCTCAAGGAGAAAACAAGCTCCAAAGTGGCTTTCATCCAAGTGGTTCAGATATGGCTTCCTGGCATTCTTTTTGACAATGTTCGGAACAATGGTATTTCAGACATATCTTGTTTTTTCAGGAGCTGGCTCTTTGCGCAAAGCAATAAAGCTCTTTTGGACATTTAAAGTGCCGTGGAAATGGGCTTATAATGGAAGTATATTCCCGGATTGGGTTGCTCAATTTGGTTTCGGCTTCTATAGCCTTATGCTGACATCAACATTGATAGGGCTTATTGTAATGGTACTATACAAGGAGAGAACCTGGTGTTCATTTTGTCCTATGGGAACAATGACACAGGGAATTTGCCGGATAAAGGCAAAGAAAGGTGGAGAATTATGACATTGAATGAAAGAGCTGAGAAGGCTGTGGAGTTAAAGACATCAGGCAAGTATAATTGCGCACAGTCTGTAGCAATAGCATTGGCAGATCAGACATCATTATCTGAGGAGCAGTTACAGCAGGTTTCTGCGGGATTCTGTGCAGGTATGGGTAACATGGAAGCAACCTGCGGAGCACTTATCGGAGCAGGAATGATTGCAGGACTACATACTGAAGGAAAGGGAACTCTTGGAATCACAAGACAGATTCAGGAGGAATTCGGAAGAAGATGCGGAGCTTTGAAATGTAAAGATCTCAAGGCAATGACAGATGGAAAACCGCTGTGCCCATGTGAAGAATGTGTCAGAAATGCCGTTATGATCTATGGCGAAGTAATGGGACTCTAATAAATCAGAAATAAAACCAGACTAATCACTGAAGGATAGTCTGGTTTTTTTATCAAAAATTAGTTTGATGAAGCGGTTGTTATAGCAGCAGATGTTGCTGACATCATTACGATATACATACAAATCTGCTCAGTGATAATAGTAGCAATCGTACCTCCTGTAATGGATGCAGAAGCAGCTGTGCTGTCATCAGATAATAAACTTGAAACTATCAGTGTTCCATACATAAGTCTTGTGGCCTTATCCATGGATAAAGATCCGAAGCCTTTTTGCTCTTTAAGATAATCTGCAGCATCTATTATTTCTGCAACAAGTTCATCTGTATTTAAGTCAATATTTGTCAAAACTCCAAGAGAAACAAGCGTATAGTCTTTTCCGTATTTAGAACCTGCAGCGGAAAATGCTTTGAAGATTGAAAGAGCTTTTTCTCCCTTTTTCTCAAAATCTCCCGGGAGGCTTGTTAACACCTGGCTTAAAGAATATGCACCATTTTCATGGAATGCAAAATTCTTCTTGATATACTGATAAGAATCCTCAAGCTCTTTTAAGATTTCTTCAGTGGACTTTTCTGTCATGGCGAGCAAAACAGCAAGGCATGTGTCCTCGTCAGATGTAAGGAAAGGATGACTTTTCTTCATACCATTTAATATGTCGTTAGTTTTTTCTATAATTGAGTCTGCTTCAGCCTCTTTGCCTGCGTCACAAATTGTAATAGCCGCAAGTGCTCTGAAATATGAACCGAAGAATTTTCCGCTCTGGAAACGTTTATAGACACTGATAACATTATCGATATAGCCTTCAGGATTATTGTTTAATGCCATCTTAGAAGCAAGTACCAGTTCATTATGTCCGCGAAGCTCAGATAACATGCCCTGTTTTTTTCTCAGCAATTTCAAACAGTCTTTGACATTGTCTACATCTACA
>JAEEGL010721833.1_pt1 | contig 21329 bp, 17 predicted proteins | sample 9134231 | NCBI WGS metagenome assembly JAEEGL01 (sample SAMN16246548, study PRJNA631951) | gut metagenome | biome: gut microbiome; feature: rumen; material: fiber-attached | host: Bos | place: Iran: Karaj | collected 2018-10
AGGGACTTGAACTCCGTTGACACGGGCACCAAGTACGATGCGGACGGCTTCGATTACTTCGGCTATGACAAGGACGGGTACGACAGGGAGGGCTTCGACAGGGAAGGGTACGACAAGGAGGGGTATGACCGGGACGGGTTCAACCGGGACGGCATCGACAGGTCCGGGAGGGACGCCGAGGATTACGAGCACTGACGGTTTTCCCTACGCAGCAAAGACTAGAATAGCAGCCAGGCACACTCCCATGGCGATGATCTGCACGGGATAGCGGCGCGTCACGCGCACGGCGCCCCTATGGGCGTTGACCTCGTGGTCATGCTCCGCGCTCACACGCTTCTCCGAACCCCACTGCCGCTCGATGGCAGTGCGCAGCTCCCTGAGCCCGAACACGCGGGACGAGCCCTCCACGGCGAGGATATCCAAGACCAGCAAGGCGAAGCAGGCGCACATCACCGCATGCACCGTCCCGGCGCTGGACTCCGGCATCCACCGCTTCATGCCTGCAAGCACCAGTATTAGCCCAAAGCCGCACTTAGTGAGGTTGTGAAGGCAACTCACAAAGTCCGTGGCTTTGGTTGCCTTCAGGTACTTCTCGATGCAGAAGGCTTCCCTGTCACAATACAGGCCTCCCCAGACGCGGGCCTCAAAGAGGGAATTCACCAGCATGGATACACCCACCAGGATTAGAAGGATGTTCAGGATCATTACAGTTCAACTTGTGGTTTCGTATATATATACCGAGTGGCGCTGTTATTCTTTCAGTCGGTGACCGGTTAGGGGTGCTGAAGGCGATCCTTGAGGATCACAAGACCCCTGCCCAGTAGGCGCACCACTTCTCCACAAAGACCTCGCAGAAGGGCCTGCCGGATTCCAGGGCGCAGTCGCGGCTATCCCTTGTAACCGTCCGGCACTCTTCCAGGAAGGGAACGTCAGCCGGTTCCTCGCCAAGCAGCAGCTCTATCGCAATCCTCAGGTAAAAGAGGTGCATCCTGGCCGCGGCGATGCCCTCCGGAGGATAGTCGTGCCGCGAGAAAGCCTCCGCACAGAACCGCGCGAAAGGCTCGTCAATCCCCCTCCTTACGAATTCCGCGACCTGACGTTCAAGTTCAGCTGTATCCATATAAATAGTGTGGACTCCCCTTGAAGTGCCGAACAGGGCCGCCAGGCGCCTCTAAGTCACAAACAAGGATCAACGCCCACACTAAAGTGAGGTTGTTCCCTCGTTGCTCTGTGACTTAGGATATACTAACCTGGCGTTTAGTTCAGCACAAGCAAAAAGCGAATAACGATTATTCTATTTCAGCGGTGTGTTAACACCATCGCAAAGATAACTATTTTTCAAAGAATTGAAACGCCCCGCAAGGATCTCGCGATTTGACGACATATGTCAAATTGCCGGAATACTTTTGCACCCTGTTTATCAGCCAAAAACCATTATACAAACACTTAAAACTCTACTTATCATGAAACCGACTACTCTCACCCCGCAGGAATACCGATGGGCCCCCGTATTTCACGGAATCTGCCGCTGACCGTATAGCCCGCCATGTCGTTCCGCTTCTTCACCCCGTCAAGGGAGTGGCCTGCGGCGGTCATCGAATCACTTTCCCACATCGTGAACTCTTCCCAAAGAGAGCAGTTGGACGAGCCGGTGTTCCGGTTCGGGCCTCCCGACCGCGGCAGGCTGCCGTTTTGGGTGGAGATTGGCGGCCACGCGACACTTCTCTGTGAACTGAGTGATTGCTATCCTTTCCTGAGGCAACTCCGGGATTGGCTGGAGAGATGCCTTTCCTTCGACTGCTTCGGGGAGGGGCAGCCCGGGTTTGTCAAGCTGGATTCGATGGCGGGGCCGTGTTCCTTCATCATGGTCCACGCCGGCATTGACAAGGCGGGGTACGTGGACGCCTCCCTCTTCGCGGTGATACGTCCGGGCGAATGCCATCCCTGCGCCTATTGCTTCTGCAGCACCCGGCAGGCGGTCGGGGCGATCTACGGGGCCCTCATGGATGCCCTGCACTCGTACCGGGACCTCTTCAACGACAGCTCGGTATGGTATGACCCAGGGGCTTTCTCCCTTCGAGACCCGAGGCGGACAAGCGACAGGATGGAGGATGAGTTCCGCTCCGGCGCCATAGAAACCATGGCGGATTTTTCAAGTGGCGGAAGACGTTGACGATATATGTCAATCGGCACACGTAGATTTGCCTCCGGAAAAGAGAAACATATGAAAACCTTCATAATAGAATGGAACCCGGGAGGCCAGGGATACACCCTGACCGACTTCTCCCGTGACATCCCACGCCTCGAGTACGGGGACTTCCCCTGGCACATTGACTGCCTGCAAGGATTCGGGGACATCCGCAGCGGGGACAATTTCGTCATGATAAAGTCCGGCATTGGCGAACACGGGATCGTCATGCGGGGGTTTTTCCTCTCGGACCCTAAGATGTTCCACCGCGAGAGGGGCTATACCGTTTGCCTCAGGCCCACGTTCATGATCAACTCCACGCACCCGAAGGGGATCCTCTCCGAAGGAGACCTCCGGAGGCTCATCCCACAGTTCGACTGGATCGGGGACGCCCTGGTCCGGGAGCTCCCCCAGGAGATCATCCCTCGTTTCGAGGGTCTCTGGGACGGGTATCTGCTGCGGTTCTCGGACGAGGACTACGACAACACGCTCCTTGGAAGGAACGACCGGCCGCAGGCCGGCATCGAGGACGCCGTGCTGATCGCTGCGGAGGCGCTCTACGATGTAAGGGACAAGGACGGGAGACCCGCCATCCTCCAGGCCCTGCGGGAAGGGCTGTCGGGCAAGAATGACGTGGCAATCATTATCGGGCTGCTCAAGTCGGTAATCCGCGGGGCATACATGACACTCGGGGAGCTGCGGGAGCGTGGCATTAGCGAAATGGTGGTTGATGGGTGCATCCAGCAGTAAGGTTTAGCAAGAATTCCATTATTCCGGAACGGTCGCAGAATAATAAAGGGGATGGCAGCCGCCATCCCCTTTACTTGTCCAGCGCAGTGGATTTTAACCGGTTAACGCGCTGGCACCTAATTTCTTTTCCCGGGAATCAGATCCCCGGCTTTGTCGTCATCTCGTGGAAGTACTCCCAGATGAACACCATCGACATGGTGTCCAGCTCGCAGTACCTCAGCAGGGCCTCCTTCAGCGCCGCGGTCATCGCGCTGCTGGCGAACTGCAGCTTCGTGTAGGCGGCCAGGGCCGCGCCGCCGTTGGCGATGGACTCGTTCTTCATCTGCGACTGGGTGTCGTACGCCTCGAGTTCATCGGTGGTGACATCGAGGAACTTTGCGATCTCGTCAAGGTGCTTGTAGGGGTTCTCCACCTTCCCGTCAGGGCCCTTGGTGATCCAGCTCTTGGCGTGCACCGCATCGAAGTTCTTGCTCTCGATGACCGACCCGTAGATCGGGAGGGAGTACTTCGCCTGGATGGCCGCGCTGGAGTTCAGGATCGCGGGGAGCACCACCTTGATGGAGTTGCTGCCCTTCATGTCAGGATGGTAGTAGTACCTCTTGACGACCTCAAGGAGATCCACCATGTCGCGCGCGCCGGTGTGGCCTTCTTTATCGTGGGTGATGGAGTCGATGAACTCCATGAGCTCGGCCTTCTTCGGATGGGAGCTCTCGGCGAGCTGCGCGTGGATGGCGCGCAGTATGCTGTTCTCATGGGCGGCATAGCGGAAGACGGTCCCGTCATCGGTGGAGAGCTGCTTCTTCAGCTCTTCCACGAAATCGAAGTTCGGGAAATGGTTCTTCGCGGTATTGATGTACTGCCCCGCATGGCGTATCGTTCCGTCAGCCTCGATGACGTGGTGCGAGAACTGGAAGGCCACCTGTTCGTAGGGGCGCATCCCCTCGTAGAACGGCAGGGCAACCGAGGTGGTCTCGAAGTCGATCATGTGCAGGGGGTACTTCCACGTGGCCATTTCGGCCCTCAGGCCCTCCACGTCCACGTATACACCGTCATGGATATTCTTCCTGAACGGCTCCGCCAGGGCCTTGTCTCCGGTGGTTAGCGCCACCTGGAGGATACGGCGCTCGGCCGGGGTGAGACCGGTGCGGCTGGTCTTCCCGTCTGCGAGGTCCTCCTTGCGGACTTCCTCGAGAAACACCTTCCCCTTGTCAATGAGTTCCTGCTTTATGGAACGGCTCCCGGCACCCCCGCCCCAGATCTCGCCCACCAGGGGCTTCTCCAGGGGCTTCTCGAAGTCGACACCGTCAAACTCCGCCATCTTCCCCCAGCATTCCTTCCGGCCGTCAAGCATCCCGGGGGTCTTCTCGTTGGAGTAGAAGGGGCAGGAGAAGCACTTCGCGCTCAGCGGGCAGAGGGTCCTTGTCGCCGCGTCATGGGCAACGTATTCCGCCGCCATCTTGTCCACGAACCGCTGGAACGGGCATCCCATCAGGTCCGCCTGCTCGGCCGTCTCGCCGGCGATGATCTTCCCACAGAGGTCGTCCACGGGGAACGCGGTGAGCACCCTCTCGTACTTCAGGAGGGTGTCCGCATCCTTGTCGCGGACGATAGAGGCGCGCCCGGTGCTGTCCTTCACCACCTCGAAGAACTGGTTCACGCCCTTCGGGGCGTTGGAGACCTTGGACTTGTCGGCCATCATGAGGTACGCCGTGACGGTGTACTCCGGGCCCAGGGCGTTCTGGATGACGTACTTCTGGAACGCCACGTCATAGACGTACTCGCGGATGTTCGATTCAACGGCGTTCGGGTTACGTGCCCCGGTGAAGCTGTTGCCCGGATGCCAGGACTTGGCCTTCACCTCGATGAGGTTGATCTGCCTGCCGTCCTTCTCGATGATGTCCGCGCGGATGAAGCAGTTCCCCCACTGGAAGGCCGCCTCGGCGATCGTCACCTTGTCACGTTTCATGAGGGCGGCCGTCTTCGCCAGGGACGGGCCATACCCCGTATAGGGGGCGAGGTCGGCGTCCGGCTGCACGCCGTAGTAGACCTTGGCGAGGTCGCCTACCTGGTTGCCGCCATCGGCGAGCGCGGCGAGGAACTCGTCCTCGGCCATCTGGTTGGCGTAATGCTCCCTGTCATAGTAGTAGTACAGGGATGTGGGGCAGAACAGCGCCTGCTTGAATGCGGATTTGGTGAAGAGTCTTGTCGTCATGGGAGTAAAGTTAGTCATTATTCCGTTCGATTGCAAAAGAAGGAGGGCAAGGAAGCCCAATGACCTACTGGTCATCGGGCTCGTCCTCCTTTTCGGCCTCCTTGCTTCGCTCGCGGGCCTCTTCGAAGGCGCGCTTCATGGTCTCGTTGCCCCTCGTGAGCTTGCGCACGGTGAGTCCCTGGGCCTTGTTGTCCGCCGAGGTCAGGTGCTTGGTGGACAGGCGGAGGCTCTCCTTTATCTTCGTCAGGGTGTCGATGGTGGAATCGATGCCCTTGATGGCCTCATCGTAGCGGTTCTTCGCATCGATGACGTTCTTGGAGAACCCGGTCTGGAACTCGAGCAGCATGTTCTCGAAGTTCGTCACGTCCACGCTGCGGCTCTTCTCGAGGGAGAGCTCCTTCTTGTAGCCGAGGGCCTTCTTCGAGGTCTGGACGAGAAGGGTTATGATGGGCAGGAAGTTGTCGGGGCGCACCACGTACATCTTGTCGTAGCCAGGGACGGCGACAATGCCGTTGTTGTACAGGTCATTGTCCATCTCAAGCATGGAGACGAGCACCGCGAACTCGCAGCCCTTCTTCTTGCGGTCCTTGTCGAGCTTATCGAAATGGTCCGCGTTCTTCTTCTTGTTCGCGCTCACATCGCTCTCGTTCTTCATCTCGAACATAATCGAGACGTACTCCTGGCCGTCTTCCTTGTCACGGAAGATGAAGTCACCCTTCGTGCCCTTCTCTTCGCCTTCCTCCTTCACGGCGGTGTTGTCCTTCTCGAAGGTGGCGTTGGGCATCAGGGGCAGGATATTCTGGTTGTAGAGGGCGTAGCAGTGCTGCTCAAGGTCCTCGCCCATGAGCTTCACGGAGCGCTTGGCGCGGAAGCTCTTGTACATCTCCACCTCCTTCTCGAGGGTCTCCACTTCCTTCTTGTGGACCTCGAGCAGGTCCTGCATGCGCTCGGTGGCGACCTCCTTGTCCTTCGCGGCCTGGGCGATGAGGGTGTTGATGGTTTCACCCTTCTTCAGCAGCTCGGCTTCCTTCTTCTGCATCTCCGCCGATGCGGCGTTTTCCGCCTCGAGCTTGGCGTTCTTCACCCCGAGGGCGAGCTTCTCGTCCCAGCCGGCAATCTGCTGCTTCAGGGCCTCTATCTCCCTGTCCTTCGCGGACAGCGCTTCGCTGTGGAGCGTTTCGGCCTTCGCGGCGCGGGCGGCCTCTTCGGCAGCCTGACGCTCCCTGGCTTCGGCAAGGCGGCGTTCCACTTCCTTGTTAACGGTTTCTTCCTTGATGTGGCTGATGAGTTCAGCGAAGGTGGAGTCATCAATCTTGATTACGGCTCCGCACTGGGGGCAAGTGATTTCTTTCATTTTCGTTCTTGTTTTAGGTTATTCTTCTCTTTATACTTTTGGTTTTATGTTTTCTTTCACTGGCTGCATCAGAAAATGAGGCCGCGGCTCCATCCGGCAGCATAGAGGGAGTTGTCGAGGAACTTCTCCACCTCGAGCGTCATGCCCTTGGGGAGGACCTTCGACATGGCCTCAGCATCGGCCTGGGCCTTGCTGTCCTCATAGAGGCCGTATGTGCGTATTACTTTTCTTGTCTCCGCTCCGGAGGCGTCTTTCGTGACAAGCACGAGTCTTGGACTAAGTACTAACATGGTCTTTTTCGGTCTTGGTACGACTACTTATACTTGGAGTTTGTCGCATTCTTTCACAGGATGCAAAGATATTTTTTTCTTTTGCCATATATCGTCAACGCTTCAAGAAAAGGAAAAGGCAGGGAAAACGCTTCCCTGCCTTTTCTCTTCAGGCATTCCCTGCCCCGTCAGTCACCATCCACGGGGGCTGGCCGGCAACGGTCGCGGTACGAGGGGCACTGCTTCCGGAAAGCGTCCAGCACCTCCACCAGGCCGCCGTCCAGGCGGGAGAGGGTCGGGCCGGCGAGGTGCCCGGGCACTCCCCCGTAATACGCCTCGGCGATGCCGCCGGTGATGCACGCAAGCGTGTCCGAGTCCCCTCCCAGGGCGACCGCCCTCCGGATGGCATCCTCGAAGGAGTCGGACGCGAGGAACGCGATGACAGCCTGAGGGACCGTTCCCTGGCAGCTGTCATCCCATCCGTAGTTCGCGTGCCAGTGCTCCCAGCTCTGGTGCAGATCATACCCGTAGGCCTTCTCCAGGTAGTCCCGGATTTCGTCCTTGGACTTCCCCGTCCGGGCGATGAACACCGCCGCGGCGGTGGCCTGCGCCCCCTTGATCCCTTCGGGGTGGTTGTGGGTTATCGAGGCTGAGACGGCCGCAACCCTCTCCGTTTCCTGGAGGGTGTCGAACCACCAGCCCACCGGGGACACGCGCATCGCCGAGCCGTTCCCCCATGACACGTACGGACGGCGGCCCGTGGAGGACCCGTAGGGGGTCTCGGCGGAGACCAGTCCGTACAGCCTGAGAAGGTCCGGGCAGAATAGCCAGTCGGAGAAGTTCCCGCCATACCCGCCTTTCGGGTCAGGGTAGGCATCCCCGAAACGGACCATGCAGTCCTCCAGCCCCTGGAGGCTGAGGCCGGGGTCCTCCATGAGCCACTTCGCCAGGGCGGCAGTCATGACGCTGTCGTCCGTGTACGAGGCCCCCTCGGGGAAAAGGTCGAACCCGGTGTCCCTGGTGTTGTTGAACTCGTAGGCGGAGCCCACGGTGTCTCCTGTAATTGCTCCCAGCATTCGTATTGTGTCTTGTTACTTACTCCTATACCGCGGCGCGGGTCATTTCTTTCCTTTCTCTCCTTTCTTTCCGTCCTTCTCGGGCTCATCGTAGTAGTGCTCCGCACCCTTCGCGCAGAACGCCACGCGGTCCTCGTACAGGGCCCCTTCGTTCAAGGTGTCGTAGTCGTGCAGCCTCTTCGACCACCTGACCCTTGCGCCCGCCTCCTTGCGGAAGTTGCGCAGCGTGTCTTCCTCGTTCTTCTCGAACTTCACCACGTTCGTGATCGACAGGCTCACGGATACTCCCTGCACATCGTGGTCCGTGCCCATGTAGGCGAACGACCAGCCGAGGGCGCGGAGGTGCTCCACCAGAGCCTTCACCGCGGCGCCATCGTATTCCTTAGAGCAATTTTCATACCCATCGGTGATCACTGTCACCACCACGGAGTGGCGCTTGTCTCCCTCGAGCTGCTTCTGGAGCTTCGTGAGCGTGCGGCCCATCGCATCATACAGCGGTGTCATCGACCCGGGGACGTAGGTCTGCTCGGTCAGTATCGTGGCATCACCGACACGGGCGTTCCAATACACCTCGTCTATGCCGCCGCTGTCGAACAGCACCAGGGAGAAGAAGTGCTCCTGCGTGTCCGCGAATTTCAGCGCAGCGTCCTTCACTCCCCCGAGGACCTCGTTGTAGCCCTGGATGGCCGGCTTCTGTATATCCCACATGGATCCGCTGCGGTCCATGATTATCACGTTGTAAACCCTTGTCTTTTCTTCCTTCTTTGCCATGGTTCAGATGATGATTAAATTAATATTTCGTGTCATTATGACGCAAATATACGAATAATCTTTCGCACCCACAAATTTTTCGTGTATTTTTGACACATTTTGTGAGTTTTGCGCGAAAAAACACCTATATTTGCCTCCGGATATGGGAAAGAACGGCAAATATGTACCCGGTGCGGAGTTCCCCTGGCAGTACAGGTACGAACACATGGCGGTCACCACGGACTGCGTGATATTCACCTACGAGGACCGGCGGCTGAAGATCCTGCTTGTGCGCCGCGGCGGCGACCCCTACAAGGGGTTCTGGGCCTTCCCGGGAGGGTTCTTGAGGAATGACGAGACCGCGGAGGCCGGAGCGCTGCGCGAGCTGCGCGAAGAGACCTCCCTCGAGCCATCCTCCCCCATCGTCCAGCTCGGGGTCTTCTCCGACCCCGCACGCGACCCGCGCGAGCGCGTCATTACCATAGCCTATTACGCGCTCGTGAAACCCTCCGAGGTGAGGGGCGGGGATGACGCTGAGGATGCGCGGTGGTTCCCCGTGGACGGGCTCCCTCCCCTGGCGTTCGACCATAGCGCGATCTTCCAGGAGGCCCTGGAGAAACTCCGCCAGGACATCCACTTCAAGCCGGTGGGGTTCGACCTCCTGGACGAAGAGTTCACCATCCCCGACCTACAGCGACTGTACGAGGCTATCCTCGGTGTGACGTTCGACAGGCGGAACTTCCAGCGGAAGCTGCTCGCCTCCGGCATCCTCGACCCGGCGGAGCCGGAAAGGGGCGCGGAAGCCGCGCCGCCGATGGTCATGAAAGAAATTGATGAACTGTTCGAGGGTCCTGATCAGGGCTACGGCTCCAGCGATATCCGGTTCTCCATTTCCAGAATGCCGAGCGTCAAGCGCGAGATCGCCGTCCTCGGCGAAGGCGAGAAGCCGCGCAAGGGCCGTCCCGGACGCATTGGGTCGCTCTTCCGCCTGAACAGGAAGAAGTACGAAGAGATGAAGGAGGAAGGCGGCAAGCTGGAATTCTAACGATTAAGAATATCAATGAAGCTCTGGGGGAGGCGCACGTTGGGCTTTCCCTCCGCTTCCTTGAAGAGGGGCGCTATCTCAGCGTCCGTGAACCCGGCTATGCCGCATCCGATGCGGGTCACCAGGAACTCCAGTTCGGGATGCGCGCAAGCGAACGCGAGGAATTCGTCAACGTAGGGTTTAATTTCCTCCACGGGGCCGTGCATTGTGGGGATGGCGTAACTGCGGCCCTGAAGGCCGACCCCCTGTCCCATGACTGCGCCGAAACGCTTGGCGGCAATCCATGCGGCACCCCCGCCGTGCATCCCGGCGAGGTTGCTTCCGAATACGAACACCTGGCCTTCAGCAAGGTCGTCAATCCATTCGGGACAGGCCGGCGCGAATGTTTTTTCATCCATAGGAAAATATATTTTTCTATAAAAATATAAAAATAATCCTCAATCAAAGGCCCTCAGAGGCCCCTGAGAGGTATTTCCAGTAAGGATCGGCATTCGCTACAAGTTCCTTGAAGGACTCCCCTCCCCTGCTGCGGATGTACTCGTCCGGGTCGGACACTTCCGGGAACACGGCCACGTAGATTTCCTCGAAGGAAAGGTCGACATCCTTTATGGTGTGTATGGAGCGGAGCAGATGTTCGCGCAGGGCCCCGTAGTTCGGTCCGCCCGTGTCCTTGTCGGGATCCAGGTCCAGGCAGAGCGTTATCCGCCTCACTCCCCTCCTGAGCGCATCCTCCACCTGGCGGCGGCGGTCACCGGCAATGGCGGAGCCGCCGATTGCGACAGCGCCGGACACCCCGGCGGCCGTTGCCTTCAGGGCATCGAACTCCCCTTCCACCACGACAATGCCTCCTTCCGGAGGGGTCGCAGGGATGTTGAAGAAGGCCGACTTCCGGTCCAGATCAGCGCTGGCGAGGTATTTGGGGCCGTCACCGGGCTGTGTCCTGCGGAAAAGGAACCCCTTCAGCTCTCCTGCGCAGACGTAGGGAATGGCGAGGCAGTAGGATTTGCCCACGGCGGTGTAACCGTCCGAGTTGCGGACCCCGCAGGCGTCATCCAGTTCCGCCAGGGAGAACCCCTTGTCGGTTATGTAGCGCACTACTCTGCCCCAGTCGGGAACGAAGCCGAGGTTGAACATCTCGGCCTCCCCCATGGAAAAACCCCTCTCCTGGCACACGTAGACACGTACGCCGGCCGCCTTGGCGGACTTGTTGTTGACAAAGTTCCACCTGAAATAGTCCTCCAGGGTGTTCAGGAGCGCAGAACGCCTCTCCGAGCGCGCCATGGCCGCATACACCTCCGTTGAGTCGGGCTTGGGCATTCCTAGCCCCAGCATGGAATCCACCCAGACGTAGGCGGCATACACGGAGGAAAGGCCGTTGTCCTGCATGATCCTGTCAAGGACTCGGACACCCTCGGACCACTCCCCCTGCTCCCGGAAACGCATCTCAGAGCGGTACACGACCGTTTTCTCGGTGTTTCTGCGCTTAGGAAGCGACAGGTCGGCCTTGAAGCGGGAAGCCCAGTGGTCGCGGGGCCCTCCTGGCTGCATTCGCCTGAAGGAGAACTCCGGGAAAAGCACGTCAAGATGCTCGTAGATGGCGGGATCAGCCACCCTTCCTTCCCAATCGCGCAGTATGTCGAGATATGCGTCCATCTTTACGGTAAGGACAAATTTAGCAATTTTGGGAGAAAAACCGACTCAGGTGCGGAAGAATTTGGTTTATGAGATGCTTTCTATAAATATATTTTTATAGATAAATATAAAATTTTATCAATTAAAAAGGATAAAAATCCATCTGCAGCCATCTGGATGCAAGAATACTGCATATAAAAATATTTTTATAGAAATATATTTATCTATAAATCCATATGGATACGTATGGAGCCCGCAGCGGCAGAGTTGATTCCGGACGCATCCATCCGGACATGCGATTCTCCGGACAAATCCACAACACTACGACTGCATGCAAAGACCGGTCGCCAATCCGTGTATAGAAATATATTTTTATAGATATATCTTTTTATATATAAATGATTTTATAGAAATATATTTTTATAGATAACCTTTCATATAGGTACATTAAAGATTACACTATTATTGTATAGAAATCTATAAATATATTTTTATGTAAAAATATAAAAATAGCTCCCCAGAACGGGGAGCTGGAAACGATATTGATAGGGTAGGGGAATGGTCAAATCTTGCCGTATTTTTTCAGAAGATCGGCCACAGCCTCATTGTAGAGTTCATCATATTTGGTCCCCATCTCGAACTTGAGCTGTCCGAGCTTCAGGAACGTGTTCTTGTCGATGTTGAAACTGACAAGCTTGCGGTTGGCATTCTTGGATACCTTGCCGGTGGAGGGGAGGGGAGTGTCGGACGGACGCTCCGGCCGCCTTGCACCAGGGTCACTCAGGGCTCCGCTAAGGGAGTTGCCGCCACCGAGGGTGGCTTCGCGGAACTTCTCGAACGGGTCTACTTTCTTTGCCATAATATATATATTTTTATATTTTTCTATAAAACTATTCCTCGTCCATGATCCTCAGGGCAAGTTTCTGGGCCACTTCTATGTACTGTTTGGTGGCTTTTCCGTCAGGATCGTACTCGTAGATGCTCTGGTTGAAGGTGCCGGCCTGGGCAATCCTGGTGGCCTTGCTGATAACCGGCTCGATGAACGCGGCACCAAGCTCGTCCTTCACCTTCTGGACGTACATGTCGGAGAGTTTGTTGCGCTCGTATTTGGTGATGATTACACCGCTGAGCTGTATGTCCGGGTTCATGCGGGAGCTGGAACGCACATCGGTGTAGAGGTTCGCCACCATGACCATGCCTGAGTAGGCGAGGCCGTCCGGGGTGGCGACCATCACGAGGTGGTCCGCGGCGATCAGCGCGTTGTAGGTGATGAGGCCCAGGGCAGGGGGGCAGTCGATGATAATGAAGTCGTAGTCCTTCTTGACGGACTTCAGGAGGTCCACAAGCAGATACTCGCGCCCGGGGATAGCCGCGGTGTCGCGGTCGAAATTCGACAGAGACAGCTCTGAGGGTACCAGGTCGATGTTTTCCGAGACGTGCTCGATGCTGAAGTTGTTCGGGTCGATGAAGGCGTCACGGATTGTGAGCTTGTGGTCCTCGGGGGAGAGGGGGCTCACCATGGAGGTGAGGTTCGCCTGGGAGTCGAGGTCCACGAAGAGGACCTTCTTTCCCATCCTCGCCCAGGCCTGGCCAACGGCTACGGAGGTGGTCGTCTTGCCAACGCCGCCCTTATTGTTTGCAAAGCAGACTGTGTATCCCATATTCTTCTATACTAAATCGTTATGCAAATTTATATAAAAATATTTTTATATCAAAATATATTTATAGCTAGGGGTCCGGGATCTTTAAGGCGAGGAAAAGAATGCATGTAAAATATAATGTAAGGTTGAAAATTCAATCTTTGCAACTAACTGAAACACAATAGGATAGGGGAGTGTCCGGGTTTAATTCGGCGAGATATGGAATACTCCCGGGGGATTAAAGCGGAGAAAAAGAATACCAGCCCTATGGGGGATTCGGGTTGTTAATTGCGAGTTTTGGAATACCGCCGGGGTGGGGGAGTGAAGGGGTTTCACCTATATTATAATTATATGCTTGGGACGCTTTTGTCTCTCCTTAGAGAGACTGGCAGGCAGTGGGCTCGAAGTGCTGCAAGCCCGGAGGGCTTCAGCCCTTCAGGCCAATTGTTATATTTAGGTAGGACAGAACATATTAATGTCCTAAGATTTATTTACGTAAATCCATTAAATTATTGATTTTCAACCGTTTATTTCTGCTTTTCAGTTGGAGTTTTGCGAGCCCTGGAAGGGGGTTTGGCGAGTTTTGAAATTATCGCGCGGCGTTTTTCGGCGAGGTATGGAATAATCCGGATGAAAACGCGAGTTTTGGAATACTCCGGCTGTTTTCCCTCCTTCCGGACGATTTTGTGTGTTTTATCCTATATAACTTATTATTGTCCTAGGGTTTTTTTCGATCGGCCGCGCAATTTTCTGTTCTTCAATTGCTTTGTTGAATTTCCTGGTTGAATTCAGCGAGGTATGCATTACTTGATGCCGAGAGTGGGAATACTTTTTTATGCGAATATTGCGAGGCCTGCAGTACCATTTATTTTTTGCGAGTTTTAGAATACCGGCCTGTCTATTCATCCTGTTTTGGCTATTCTATGGGGCGGATTTATAATCGCTTAACATTCGTTCGTTTGCTTCAGTCCAGGCTCTTTTTGGCTTGGTTACATTTGTAAAGTTGATTCTCCTGGCGTTTTCTGGTGAACCGATGCGATATGGGATTTTTACTTTACTTATTCAATAGCTATTTTCTTGAATTATAGTTAGTTGCCCTTCTAGTTTCAAGTATTGTTCAACCATATTCTGCGAGTTTTAGAATACTATGGTTGAATTAATATTTATTATTCGTCTCGCAAAAATTATCCTGCGTTTTTGATTTTTGCCGAAAAGGCTTTATATTTGTTCCGAAAAAATAATTCAACCGGTATTCCTTTAATCGCTTTATGGCTGACAGAGAAAAGAAAATGGAGGTCATCTCGAAGGAGGTCGTTGAGTCGTACATCTTCTCAACGGTCCGCCATGACTTCGGCATCTACTCCGAGCGGCTGCTGCTCCGTCTGGTCGAACTCGCGCAGAGGGAGATCCGCGGCCTGGACTTCAAGGGCGGCACCTCCATCGGCAAGGTCGAGATAGGGGAGTGGGGCGATGCCGAGGTGGTCATCCCGGTGAAGGACATCCTCTCCGGGGATGACGACAAGAACTACACGAAGGCTAAGGCCGCCGTGCGCAACCTCATGGGACGGTTCCTGGAGTACGAGGATGAAGAGAAGTACCGGGCCACCCATATCCTGAACGAGGTTGACGTGGACAAGGTCGCGGGTAAGATGATCATCCGGGTGAACCGGAATGTCTGGCGCGCGATGCTGGATTTCTCCAAGGGATTCCGGAAATACGAGCTTGAGACTGCCGTAAAGCTCCGCGGAAAATATTCGCTGCGCATATACAAGCTTGTCAGCAAGCAATCCGACCCCATCACGTACTCGATCACCGACCTTCGGAAGATGTGGGGGCTCACCGAGAAGTACAAGAAGGTCGATGACTTTATCAAGAACACCGTGGTGGCGGCGAAGGAGGAACTCGACCGCGTCAGCCCGTACTCGTTCGACTTCGTGCTGAACGCCGCGAAGTCCGCCGAGGTGAACAAGGGGCGGAAGGGCCGCCCAGCCATAACCTCCGTCACATTTTTTCCGATCAGGAGGATGGCGAACGAGACCACCGACATGGTCCGCAAGCAGGTCGATCCTTCGATGCTGCTCGACCGCGAGCTCTACCAGCTGCTCAAGAACAAGTTCGACTTCGACTCCCAGGGGATCCGGGCGAACATCACGCTTTTCGACACCGCCCAGAGGGAGTGCGACCTCCTTTCGTTCCTGGACGGGATCGCCCCTGCGGCGCTGCGCGCGGCGAATATCCAGGGGTACGTCATCAACGCTATCCGCCGTCACCTCAAGGAGAAGTTCGGAATCGTCATCGATGGCTCGATGGTCCTGCGCGACCCGTCCACCGTTGTGCCCGGCAGGGAGGACCGCCCTTCGATGAAGGAGCCGGCCAGCCTGAAGGACATCCTCGGGGTGGGGGACTAAGGCTCACCTCAAGCAAAGCTTTAGACAGAATGGAGGACGGTCCGCAGATGGGTTGCCCTCCAGTTTTTTTCGCGCCTCGTCCGAATCTGGAAAATTTCGAACGCAAAATATGTCTTGTGGGTTGGTTTATTATATTTGTTTTATCAACAAATTTATTATATTTTTGTTGATTGAAATGAAAGACGAACCGACAATAGAAGATCAGATTCTCGCGAAACTGTCCAAGCGGGGGAGGGGACGTATATTCTTCGCCCAGGAGTTCTATGATGAGTATCCGGAGAGCAGCGTTCGTTTTGCGCTGAGCAGCCTTGCCGAGGACGGGAAAATCGCCCGGTTGGCCAGGGGAGTCTTCTGTTTCCCGAATCTCAGCGAGCACGGCATGAGGATGATCCTCCCGGACACGGACGACATAGCGCGCGCCGTTGCGGACAAGACGAAGGTTCGCATAGTCCCTTACGGGGAACAGGCCGCGTACATGCTCGGACTAACGGGGATTTCCATGTCAAGGACAACGTATCTGACCGATGGAGCCCCGAGAAAGATAAATCTCGGCGGCGGCCGCCGGATTGAATTCCTCCACACGTCCGAGATGCGGATATTCGCGTTCCGCAACCGCAAGATGCAGCTGCTGTCGAACGCCATGCGCGCCTTGGGGCGCGACAACATTGGCCCGGCGGACGAGGAGACGATCAAATGGCATCTGGATTCGGTTCCCATGAAGGAATTCGAGGCGGACATACAACTTTGTCCCGGTTGGGTGAGGGATCTGCTTTGGGATCTGAAAGCAAACTGAATTCCGGAAGTATAATATATCATAGGTTTTTAATTATCAGCAAAAGTCGCTAACTTTATAAGTTCAGTATTAATTTTGTTCCGCATGGCAACCTACTTCGATGAACTGATCCAGCTCCACCCGATCGGGAGGGGGGAGCCCCTATGGAAGATGAAGATTTCATGGGCAGAGTACGAGAAACTTAAGGAGATCCTGCGTATGCAGTCAGTGTCTAGATTCAGATGGTATGACCGCGAGGCCGCGCTATACTACGGCGAGTGGTATAGGAGGGAATACGTGAAGGGAAAGAACTCCAAGGAGGACCTGTGTGAGGGCCTAGGAATTGACGACTCATACGGCACTGACCTTCTGGCGGCGGCCGAGGCGGGTCTTAGAAGACTGGGGTTGCAAGTGATCCGTGTGAACAATGAGTGGCCAAAACTGTCAGCCCTGTATCAGGGTGGATTACCGATGAACCGCATCGCTACCGAGATTAAGACGAAGGAGGGTTCCTCTAAGTGGAGCTCTTTCTTCCGCGCCCTTGTCTGGGACGAGGTTGATTTCTCGCTACTCACTGACAACGACAACCGTGTCATCCCCGCGAGGAGCACTAGCCTGAGAGAATTCTGTGAGGTCCTCCAGCAGGCAGACGGAGACATCACCAAGGCTCCCTTCAGCCCCAACGGGAGCATGGAATGGTGGAGCATCGTCCTGCAGAACTTCGAGGCGGCCAGGAAGGAGCGGAAGGCCCGCAACCCCTTCGGCCTTACATGGCTTATCGACATGAACGACAACAGGAAGACCATCACCACTTCTTTCCGGGTGCGAGGCCCTAGGGAGCTCACCCCGGAATTCCTCTCCGGACATAGGCTAGAGGGCAGTTTCGCGGCCCTGGGCGTACTCATAAACGGAACCCCCTATCCCATAGCCGAGTTCAACGAGACTAATGGCAAGTTCTACAGCCGCAGGGTGGACAAGGTGTTTGGATACACCCTCGAGGACAATGTTGATGTCGTCATCAATGACTGCGGCCTCGGCGAGAAGGTCCTTTCGAGCCATTCACTGACTTTCTCCGACCCGAAGGTCGTCACGCTTGACGAGGGCTTCAGGTGCCATACGCTCTGCCCCGTCCGCAAGCTCGCGGGAGGGGAGTGCCGCATCATCTGCACAGAAGACTGGGAGTGCGACAAGCTCGTACCGGAACTATACAAAATAGGGGAGACCACCTACAAGGTGTTCAAGACCACCCCGGAAATTGTCAGCGAGGAACCTCTCGTTCTTGTCTCTAAAGAGAACGGTCGGAAAGTGCTGGACCCCGAAGTTCCCCTTTCCTGGACCGAGATCAGGGAGGGATGTGCGCTGAGGCTGGACATCCCCACCAAGGAAAGGCTCTACGATGCCCCGGGGAACGTGTCCTTCGCCGAGGTCTCCGCAGAGAAGTCAAACTCCAGGTGCAGCGTGGAGTATTCATCCTCGAACAGGAGGTATTGGGAGGACAGGCCCAGGCTTGGTGTAGTACGTGCAAGGATAAAACACGAAGGTGGCGAGTCCGTTGACCCCGTGCGTTTCCTGAACTCAGGGCCGCTTTCCGCCAAGTGCCTTAAGCCCTATTCCAAGTCAGAGTGCCGGCTGGCCATCACCCCCGGACCAGCCATCCTGGAAGTGAGGTGCGAGTACGCCAAGCAGAATGCGGACGGATCCTGGACAGTCCGCAAGGAGGATCTTCCCGATCCCCGCTATGTCCCCTTTGTCTTCTATCCGAACCAGGGGAAAGGGGATCCGTTTACGGTGCATTTCCACCTTCCCTTCTACGGATTCCAGATATTCGATTACAACGGTGCGGAGATAGAGAACGGCAGCACCATCCCCCTGGTCGACCTGGATGGATACAGGTACTACCTTCACCTTCCGGACACCCTAAGCATAACACATGAGATAAAGAAGCGCGATAGCCTTGAAGGCACGTATTCCTCCACAGAGGATCATCCTGGTCAGGGACAATGGATGAATCTCCGTGAACTTGGACTTAAGATGAAAAATGCGCCAAAGAAAGACGAACTGAAATACATCTATATGGAGAGGGATGACGAGAGGGGTGTGTCCGTTACTGAAAAGCTGGCCAACCTGACCTCAGAACCACGCGACATAGCCTTCGAAGGCCGCCTGGGATCCCTTTTCCTCTACGGTTCAGAATACATCACGTCTCTGATGGAGAAGCAGTCCGCGTCCCTCCCCAAGGCAGAGGCGACCATACGCGTGGAGGGGGATTCCCTCACCGATCCTCTCCATTACCATTTCAAGGATTTCCCTTACAGGCTCGAGTTACAGGAAGGCCGGATGGTTGCGCTCCCCCAGAAGGGCATGGCGGAATACACCGGAGCGCTGTACGCCCTTCCGTTCAATAACCCGGACAGCGATCCCGTTCAGCTGCCCCGGATCGAGGGGAAGGCGGGGTGCTACTCGATTCCTGATGCGATATTGCGCAACCCAGACACCAAGTGGCTGGTCTACGGCTCGGTGAAGGGCTATGTCCTTCCCAAGTCGCTGAACCCCGACTGGATAAACGAAGAGGGAGCACAAGGGAGCACGCGCGAAGAGGTCCTTGCCGACATCAAGGCTGAACTGAAAGCGGCCGGATTCTTCGATGGCCCCTGGGAACGGGCCCTCAGGTGGTTCGACATAATCCAAGACGGCCTGATCCCGGGCTCGTCCATCCTTGAGCTCGTGGCGATAGCGGACGACAGGGAACTCATGGCGAAGTTCGCCCTGCAGCTCTACATTAGGAACTGCAGATCCACCGAAGCACTGGATGAAACAACGGCTTCCCTGATTGATTTCCAGACACAGATGAGCACGCTCTGGATATGGGCCGCCGACTCGTTGGATATCCCTGGATGGATCGGATCCGATGCCGCAGCGCTGGAGAAGGTTTCCCCGCTGCTCATGCTCCCGTACGTCACCTGGGTCCTTGAAAAGGATGGGGCGGATGGAGCGCAACACCTTGACGCATCCTCCGAGGGCTTTGCAGAAAAGTTCAGGGAATACCTCGGAACGGTGCTTCCGAAACAGTTCAAGAAATGGTTCAAGGAACTCCGTGAAAACGGCCTTCCGGATCAGAAATACATCTACGTGGACGTCCACCAGAACGGAGGCGATGAAATCCTTTCGGAGGGTGCCAGGTTCTGGTTCACGGTTGCCCAGAGCCAGGTGCCGGGCAACTACAAGGGTGACGACCTGTGGAAGATGGAACGGAGGAAGCTTTCCGAGATGCTCAAGTCGATGGATATCGGCGGCCTCGCGGACAGTGAACCAGTCAGGGAGGAAATCAAGAAGAGTATCATTTACGGTCTGAAATTCAAGCTAACAGATGAAGTTTAAGAGTTTTTACAAGCAAACCCGCGAGAATGTTGAGCTCGCGCTGATGTCACTTTGGGTTCCCGGCACGCACCGCATGAGGGCAGCCGTGAAGGATCTTTTCCGCAGGGAACCGCTGACGGCCGAACCGGTCTTCCAGTCGATTTTCCCCTGGAGACCAACAACGGACCCGAACTGGAGGACTTACCTTGACAAGGATGTGGTGAAGATCCAGGAGGACAAGGCCCGGGCGAGGGGAGACGTGTTCACCCCGTTCCAGCACCAGACGGAGAGCTGGAAGGCTCTCTCCCAGGGCGACAGCATCGTTGTCACGAGCGGCACGGGGTCCGGCAAGACCGAATGCTTCATGCTGCCGGTACTCAGCGACCTCCATTCCCGCGCCGCCACACCCGTGGCGAACACGCCTGTGGAAGCAATCTTCCTCTATCCACTCAACGCACTGATGCAGGACCAGCGTGACAGGCTTGGCAGCGACTGCGAGAAGCTCGGATTGCGGTTTGCGGTTTACAATAGCTCCCTCGAAGAGCGGAAATCCCCGCCGTCCAAGTACGCCGGGACCGAGGTTATGACCAGGGCGGCGATGAGGCTTCCCGACAAGAATGGTGCGCCGTCCTGCCCGCAAATACTCCTTACCAACCCCAGCATGCTAGAGTACATGCTCGTAAGGGAGAAGGACCAGCCCATTTTCCAGCGGTCGCAGGGGAAGCTGCGTTGGATCATCATCGATGAGGCCCACACATACCTCGGCTCCGCCGGAATAGAGCTGGAGTACCTGATCAAGCGGGTCCTCTCCGCGTTCGGCGTGACACGCGACCAGGTGCGTATCGTATGCACCAGCGCAACGATCGGCGACAAGTCGAACCCGAAGGAACTAACGGATTTCATCGAGACGCTCGTAGGCAAGTACACCCCCTCCTGCAGCAAGAAACTCGTGGCCATAGATGGCGACAGGGTTATCCCCGCCATCACACCGCAGGCCGTGCAGGGTGCGCTCAACTCCGCAGGGCTATCACAGCTCAGCGTGAGTAACGTCACCGACCTGATGAGCCAGGTGAACGATTCGCCGATGGCCCTCTCCGCAATGATGGACACCCTGGGCTACAAGGCCCTGAATATAGAGGATGCGCTGGGGATGGTTGACGCGCTCTGCGACCTGATGCTTGGGAAGGATTTCCTGTTCATGCTCCGCGGCCATTTCTTCATGCGTAACGTGGGAGGCATTTACGCCTGCGTCAACGACCATTGCTCGTGCCACGGCGACTATGCACCCACCGGGTTCCACTACCTCACCACCGTTCGCGGCAACGGCAAGTGCCCCCACTGCGGGGCTCCGCTCTTCGAACTGGTCCAGTGTGGAGACTGCAAGGAATTCATCCTGGAATGCGAGGAAAACGACAACCACGAGATCCGTGCGTCCTATTCCGACCTTTCGGATACGGAAGAGTCTTTTGAGGAAGACGATGACGACAGCGCCGATGGCGCCACCGCGGGGGGAACGCAGACCGACAACTGGACGTTGACCTACCTTGCATGGTATGGCCAGGGCCGCAAGTATGCCAAGCCCCATCCCGATTACACAGCAACCCGTTTGGAGCTCGGCTGGGATGGTGCCGTGATGCGGTCAAATCGCAACGGCCAGGCGGGCCCCTGGGTCATGCTGGAGAATGACGGCAGCAACTACTGCCCGACCTGTGCGAAGGGCAGCGGCGAGGATGGCAGCCGCTTCAGCAGCTTCCGCCTTTCCACCAACTGGCTCAATGAAGCCCTCGCCCCGGCGATAATGATGGAAGGGAAGAACGCCACGAACGAGTGGGGCAAGTACATAGCATTCACCGACAGCCGCCAGGGTACGGCCATC